>OODH01000069.1_pt1 | contig 84822 bp, 72 predicted proteins | sample 1671391 | NCBI WGS metagenome assembly OODH01 (sample SAMN06348152, study PRJEB24527) | human gut metagenome | biome: human gut; feature: ankylosing spondylitis patient; material: feces | host: Homo sapiens | place: China | collected 2015-10 | reverse complement strand
CTCCTTTCGGTTGGCAAGAAGTAGATTACAGCGACTATGGTTTTGTAGTTTATTATAAAAACGGACAAGTAGAGAAATGTGTTTTGCATATGTACGACAGAAACATTAGATTGGAGTATATGACAAAATCTGCATCTTCTTCAACAGCTAAGACCAATTCGTATATTACAAATGCACCTGAGTCCAATAAACTGACAGAAACAGAAACACTCGTAAAAGAAGCACTATCCAATCTTAGGGCAGGAAGGGATGGTGACGATACCTATCATCCTTTATTTAAGGCGTGGCGTTCCTTCCAAAGAGCTCCCGAGCAACTAAAAAAAATCCAAGATGAAGGTTCCTTTGGCACGGCTTTCATGATTTTTTTGTCGTATGGAACTGTTTCTGATATAGATGACAAGCAACAACTTGCAAGCATTGCATATCTTTTCCTTAGTAAGGCAATTGAAAAGAATGGTAACGATGTCAACTTATATAAAAACCGCATTTTACTGATGATGTTGAATGACGAAGCATTTGGATATACGGTTTTATCGGCAATTAACCCAGGGGGTGGTTTTGATATTTTCAGTATGAATCTTCATCCGTTCGAATCAAGGGACGCTATTTATAAAATGGAATATGTGGATCTTTTGAAGAACCCTCGGCTTCTAAGTGTGGATATGTTAAACGAAAGATTCTCGGATTTGAACAATAAAATTTCCAATGGTTTCTTTGGTCAAAACCAAACAAGCCAAACAATTATAGAAAAGGGGCTTGAATTACATAAAAAGGTACTGGATTACCTTAACAATAAAGTATTGACAGAAGAAGATCTTGATTTTTAGTAATATGGCATCTTGGGAACATACAGACATAATTGTTGATGGGAAGCCTGTGAAAGCGCAGGCTCCTATCATCGTGTCGGCAAGTAGAAGTACGGATATTCCTGCATTCTATGCCGATTGGTTTTTTGACCGCTTAAAGAAAGGTTACTCAGCATGGACCAACCCATTTAATGGCGTGAAGTCTTATGTATCGTATGATAAAACTCGCTTTATAGTTTTTTGGTCAAAGAATCCTCGTCCGCTTCTTCCATATCTTGATTATCTCAAAGAAAGAAATATAAGGTGCTATATACAATACACATTGAATGATTATGAGAAGGAGGGATTGGAGAAAGTACCTTCACTTTTAAATCGCATTGAGACATTCAAAATGTTATCTGATAAACTTGGAGCGGACGCTGTTGTTTGGCGTTTCGATCCGATGATTCTTACAGATGATATTACTATAGATGACCTTATTAGTAAAGTTGAGAAGATTGGTGACCAGCTCAAAGGATATACGGAGAAATTGGTGTTTTCGTATGCTGACATCAAACTTTACAAAAAAGTTAAATTGAATCTTGAAAAGAATGGCATTCCATATCATGAGTGGGAAACTGCACAAATGGAGGAGTTTGCTATGAAATTATCAAAAATGAATATCGAAAGAAACTGGAATTTCCAGCTTGCCACTTGCGGAGAGCATATAGATATTGATAGATATGGAATAGCTCATAATAGATGTATAGATGGAGATTTAATAACTCGCTTGGCGTGGGACGATAAGGTTCTTATGGATTTTATGAAGGTTAAAATTCAGCAGATGCCAGCACCGTCATTGTTTGAAGATTCACCATCATTACCTGATGGCGCAATTATTCTGCCACACAATCAATTCTTCCTAAGTGCTCACAAGAAAGATCCAGGACAAAGAGCCCTGTGTGGATGTATGGCAGCTAAAGATATTGGTGAATATAACACTTGTCCACATCTATGTGAATACTGCTATGCAAATACTACTAAGCATTTAGCTTTAGAGAATTGGAAACGTCATCAACAGAATAAAAATGCTGATACAATAACGGGAAAATAATTATGCCAAATTTTATAGATATATTCAGAAGAAACAGAAATATCTCGTTTGTCGGTATGAGGGATGCAGCATTGGCTCTTCTTCCTGCTGATCGAACGAGTCGTAATAAGCTGTATCAGGATTTAGAACGAGGTAAAGGCATATTAGATGATGAAGACCATTTAAATATGTATTTACATAGCTTCGGTAAAATGCATAAAGCGAAGCTTGATGCTGCTTTTGGTTGCATTCCTGATATTTCTGAAATCTTCTCAGAAGAAGTGGAGATTTACGATTGGGGTTGCGGTCAAGGAACAGCCTCAGTATGCTTATTGGATTTTCTACATTCAAAGAATATATCACCTAATATCAAGCATTTTTGCTTGGTAGAGCCTTCTTCTGCTGCTGTCGAAAGAGCAACACAGGTTATTGAAAGTTTTAGTTCTGCATATTTCGTAAAGTCCATTACTAAGGATTTTGACTCTTTGAGTCCGGAAGATTTCAAGAAATCGAATATTAGGAAAGTACATCTTTTCAGTAATATTCTCGATGTAGAAGCTTTTGACCTTGCACGATTCATTCACTTGTTCCAACAGCTATTCGGAAGTGATAACTATTTTGTGTGCATCGGTCCTTATTACAGCAACAACAGACGTGTTGATGAATTCGTAGCTGCCACAGCACCTGATATTATGTATGCCACGATGAATAAGGAACGTGGGACATGGCAGGGTGACTGGACAATCTCAATGCGTATATTCTTCAAACATTTCGACCGCATTGAGACCGTTGAGAATATTCGTAAACGTATTGAAGATTCGCATAAGAAAGAACAGTTCTTTGCTGGATTTGTTCTTGATGCTGTCGCAGAGGAATATAGCAAATCTGATAAGGCAGATAATGCTGAAGAACTTTATCGTTCTCTTTCTGCTTTCGATGTCAAATCAAATATACCTCTTGCTTATAATTCAAATACAGACTCCAAACTTGCAGTCTTGGCAAATATCATATCAAGAGGTTTGCCAACAAAGGCTCCGTTGTTATTAGAGAATACTTTTTCTGATTTATTCCATATTTCAACCAAGCCAAAAGAAGGAGCGATACTTGATTATAAATCTACTCATAAAGTTTCGGTGCAGGAAATTTATGAAGCCCTGCATATTATAGATCCTCGTTTTAATGTAGATTTCTATAATGGAGATATGCTTGACAGTTCCTTTGAGAAAGATTTTATTGAAAAATACTTGGAAGGTTCTCAAAGTGAATATCTGATTCAAGTTTTTGAGCCACAACGTAATCTTTCATCAATTGTAGATATTCCTGATAGAAGATTCAGCAAAGATCAACGAGTAGATTTTGCGTTGGAAATTCCTTATGGTGATGCAAGAACCGGCTTCATTCTTGAGATGGACGGTCTGCGTTATCATTCTAATATATTCAGTAGAATTAGCGATGAGCGACGTGACCGAATGGCTCTCAATGGAGGCTGGGATACATATCGTATTGAACAACTGAATAATATGGCGTTCATGCAAAATTGGGAAAGTGACGCTGCTTCAGTTGACTACTTACAGATTATAAAGGCTAATTACAAAAAGGCTCTGTCTGGAAATTGGTTGGACACTTTGCAAATAGTTCTTGCACCAATGGCAATTGCACGAGTAGAACGAATGTTGGTGGAGGCAATGATGTCCGGTGCTCTTAGTCTTGATAGCGATGTATGGAATATTGCCATTGTAGAACGTGACATCCCATGTTCTGCATTGGCTATAAAGGACCTTGCTGAAAAATATAGGTATATTTGTGAATTAGCAGCTTCATCAGATAGACTGCCGGAGATAAAGCTTCAGATCATATCAACAGAAGAATTCAAAAAATCTCCATTGCATTTGGGAAACCGTGTCGCTACTCAAATGCCAGAAGGACATTTTGACCTATGCTTGGATATATCAATGTTACTTAGAGACAACATTGATGCCCTTCCTTTGAATGTCGATGCAGATACTGTCTATCTTATCCGTTCTTCTCATTACAAGAAACGTGAGCGAACAATCTGCGCTGCAGACAATATACAATATCCTCCATTGGTTACAAAAGATGGCACAGGGTCTTATGTAAATATAAAGGAAAGGGAAGATGTCCTTACATATTTCTTGCGTGATATTTTCCGCAAGCCATCTTTCCGTCCTGGGCAGTTGCCTATTCTTAGCCATGCTTTAGCTGATAAAACTACAATAGGATTACTTCCTACTGGTGGCGGTAAGTCTTTGACATATCAGTTATCATGCATTTTACAACCTGGCGTTTCTATAATTGTTGACCCTCTCGTTTCACTTATGGTTGACCAGGTTCGAGGGTTGCGCGAAGCACGAATTGATGCTTGTGAATGTGTTAATAGTGGAATGAATGCCAAAGAGAAGGCTAAAAAACTGAATCTTCTTCAAAATGGTTCTGTCTTGTTCATGCTCCTTTCTCCGGAAAGATTTATGATGGAGAATTTTCGTTCAAGTTTGCTTACAATGACAGAGAAGAATCATGTGTATTTCTCTTATGGCATTATTGATGAGGTTCATTGCGTATCTGAATGGGGACATGATTTCCGTACTTCTTATCTCCACCTTGGACGAAACATGATAAATTTCATGAATACGAAATCAGGTCGTCCATTGTCTATTATAGGTTTGACGGCTACAGCATCGTTTGATGTTCTTGCAGACGTTGAGCGTGAATTGACTCTTGGTGGAAACCTTACTATTGACAGTGAAACAATTGTACGTCCTGAGTCTGATTCACGTCCTGAACTAACATATCGTATTATTGAGGTCTTTTCTAATTTTGATGAATTGAGAGAACCTAATGAGCAGTTCTTGCTTAAAGCAAAATCAGATTGGGAACTTAAAGATGTTGTAGCAACAGCAAAAAAGAATAAGATGTATGAGCTACTGCATGAAATACCTTCAGATATAGTGCAAGTCAATCAGCATGAGACTGAGAAATCAAGGGTTGCTCATATAGAGGATTTTTCAGCAGAGGATTTCTATTCGGCAGATAGTGAACAACACTATAAAAATGCTGGAATAGTATTCTGTCCACATGCACATGGAACTTTCGGTGTAGAAGATAATGTTTGGGGTACCAGGACTGGTATCTCCACTGAATTGCGAGAGCATGAGCCGGAATTGTCGATGGGTACGTTTGTTGGCGGTGACAAGCCTTCTGGTGATATGAAGTCATTTAATGAAAATGACCAAAATCTGATGGTGGCCACTAAAGCGTTCGGTATGGGTATAGATAAGCCAAATATCAGATATACAATTCATATAAATCACCCTTCATCCATTGAAAGTTATGTTCAAGAGGCAGGTCGTTGTGGTCGTGATAAGAAGCATGCCATATCTTATGTTTTATATGATCCGACAGAATTCATTGAATTTACTATAGATAAAATAAATGATATTCGATATTTGATGGGGGATGAAGACCCAACATGGCTTGAACGATATATAAATAAGTTTGTTCTTGCAGATGATATTCCTGCATTGTGCAAATATAATAACTGTACCAAAGAACAGACAGATAAGATTCTTGATATTATCAGAAAGCAAGGATTTCTGGAGAACATAGACAAGGACATTAACTTGTGGTTCCATAATAACTCGTTCCGTGGTCTATTCAAGGAGAAGGTCATTCTTGTTGAACTCACTGATAGAATAATCAATGCTAAGCCTACACTTCTAACAGAGATTCAGGCAAAGTTGAGAGACGAAGCAGGAAACGAGGATGTGTGCTTAAAGATAGATACAAGAAAAAATGCAGTTAAAATCGTTTCGGAAGAAGATAATAACAAACAATATGGTTATATCTTCCTCGACAGCCTACGCCCGACTTATAATTATCTAGGTTTTGAATATTCATTATGCTCGTATATATCTAATTGTTTGATCCAGATACTCCAATCATATGAAGATTATTCTCCTAAGACACTTATGCGCCCTTTGGAGGGAGAAGACAATATCACAGAGGGTATATATCAGGCAATGGCACATGCTGACGAAGACGGCAATGCAAGTGTTGTTGTTTCTTGGGAGAATAATGTTCAACAAGATCCTGAAGGTTTTGAAGCCTCAATCAAAAAGGAAATTCTTGCTATATCTGAGGAACAGGGATGGCAAAATATCAATGAGGACAGATACGGAAAGTTGGATTTGAAAAAAATTGGTGATTTCAATGAGTTGATAGCTAAAATAGCCAAATGCTCAGGTGATACTAGATGGCTTCGCAATCATGCAAATAAAAGCATCTATAAAAGGCTACGAATGGCTTTTTGTAAGAAAAGAGATAAAGATGATACAGATAAAGCAATATACAGAATGTGCTGCATAGGGCTTGTAGATGATGTGACTATTGATTATCTGTCACAAACATACGAACTTAAAATCCACAAACGAACTGATGAAGAGTTCAAACAGTATATGTTGGATTTCTTCCGTAAGTATTATTCTTTGGAGCAAGCTCAGAAGAAGGTGGATGAAATTGACAAACAGCCAGGGCGTAATTATTTAGACCGTTGCCTGGGCTATTTAACAGCCTTTGTGTATGAAAACCTTGAAAAGAAGCGTTATCGTGCCATCGAGGACATGTGTATAGCATGTGAGGACAGTATCATAGAACGTCAAGCAAATGGTAACGATGAATGGCTGAAGGAGTTTATTCATCTGTACTTCAACTCTAAGTATGCGCGAACCGGCTATGAAGTTAATGGAAAGCCTTATTCCCTGAAGGATGATACAGATATAGAAGGAAAAGATGGATTCGATGTCGTTAAGAAGTATATTGAAATAATTGACCCTGTTAATGATAACTCTGGCAGTGAAGTGGATAATGTCAAACATCTGTATGGCGCGACCTTACTTTGTCTGAGAGCACATCCTGATAATGCTGCTTTGCAGCTTTTGCTCGCTTATTGCATTACTTTTTTAGGCGCAGGGAATAACCAGACACTGAAAAATAATGCTTACAACAATTATATCGAAGGCTTTATGACTTTGTATAATAGGGATAATAAGCAGGTTTGGAGTGACATTGACACTTTTACATCTTATCTAAAAGCCAAAGTTCGTAAAGATGATAAGTTTATCAAGCAGAACTTGGTTGACGATGGTAAGAAAACGATAACACTGTTTGTCCATGAGGATAAGTTAAATGAAATAACAAAGAAATATCTAAAATAATTATATCAAAATGACATACGATATTAACGCTACTTTGGAAAGGTTAGAACAGAACCTAAAGCAACTTGATTCTGCAAGAAAACAAGTTGAAAACACTGTTCAAGCAAGTGAAGGACTGCAAAATGCCGTTGCTGGTTATGTCGCTTCAATCAATTCTCTTGTTAAAGAAATCAAAGAGTGGGAGAAACAATTAGAAGGAGCACAGGTTGGAATTTCAGAAGAAGTGCAGAAGTCAGTGGGTAAAATGACCTCTGCTTGCGAGAATATTACGTCTAGTTTCACATCTTCAGTCGATGCTTCTTTGCAAGAATTTACCGAGCAGAATAACTTGCTATCTGAAAGGGTCGAAGAACTTAGCGCTCTTCGTGAAGAGATAAAATCAACCACAAAAGAGATTCAAACCATTAAAAAGTTTCTTTTTGACATTTCCAAAGATTTGAAAGAATCTCAAAAGGGGCAAGATAATGCCATTGCATCAATCAGTCAAAATGTTGATGACCTTCCCTCAAATATTAAGGAACATGCTGATAGCATTACTACGAAGTTGAATCAATGGAATCAGGAGCTGAAAAAGTTAATAGATGATATTTCTCCAAAGATAAAATCTATTGAAACAAAAGTTGATGCAATTACCAATATAATTAATTGTATACAGACTTCATGCAATACCATTAAAAGTTCAACTGATAATATAATTAACGAGACTAAGAATTTGCAAAATGAATTAGCGACTTCTTCTGAAGCTACGACGAAAGCAATTAACATCAATCGTTGGATTATTATTGCTGGTATCATTATTATTGTTGCTTTGCATTTCATTCGTTAAATAGTAAGCTGTAATTGTATGCACAATCGTCCTATAGCTAAACTCATTAAATGGTTTGTCAAACGTGAGAAAGGCAAATTAGTTGATGCACGTATCCGAAATACAACGACGTTTTGCTTATCTTGATATGAATGACCAAAAGAAAATCCTTTTATTGTTCCTATTTTCCGGTAAATTAAAAAGAACCAAAACAACTAAAATCTAAAATATTTATGAACTCACGTAAAAAATCTATTTTAATCTATTTAGGTGGTATCATAACGGGTATCATTCTTACTTTTGCATTCTTTTTCTTTGTAGCATTAGGAAATACAAACGGAACGCCATCTGACAATAATGTCGTTATGTTTGAAAAGCCACAGCAAGAAATTAATGTCCATTCCTTTGAGATTATGCAAGTACTTCCAGATGGGAGTGCATTGGCAACGGTAGAAGATATTTCTAATATAGGAATGATTGTTTTATTCCTTGCTGATAAAGAAATTTCATATTATGATAATCAAAAAATAGATGTTCCATCAGACAAACGTGTAATGCAAGTAGGTACTTACAAATACATCTCGCGTAGTGAAATGGAGAAAACTGTTCCGATTGTAGAAATTATGGATAAGTAAAAACTCTTACCATATAAGGTGATATTTAGTAAAAGAACTACCTGTTTCCATAGAGAATACGTAACAGGTAGAAAATCACCTATATACAAATTTATCTACTTGTCTTAGAACTTCGAATGACGAAGCCTAATACAAGTGGATTTATTTTTGAAAATACGAGAGGGAAAGATACATTATGTTGCCTTATTAAATTAGGCAGTCAGGAGCTATTCTTCAGCGCCTGAATTTATTACTATAAAGAGACTATAGATTTATAATCCCCAAATCGGTTATTATGATTGGGGGTTATAAAAATTTCAGTCATCATAATTTCTACCCCAACGATTGGGCTCAGGATTGTTGTCATAGGGGTAAAAGCCTTCTTTTTCAAATTCAACTACTTGTCCCAATTTGGGATGTTTGCATAATATAAAGCACTCATCTCCCTCTTCATCTTTACATGTAGCTACTGTACTTTCATTATTTCCGAACATAAAATCAAATGGGCGAGACCTTCCTATTTCCTTTGATATATAAACATAGGAATAGTATTCATACGAAGAGTGCTTCTTATCTTGTGTTAGAAATCTTAACGTCTTTCCTTCAGCATCAAGCCATTCGTCAGCGACACGAATTCCACCGTGATAGTAACAAAAATCACTAAGTCGTTGGCTTTCTATTTCTATTATGGTTGCTTTCATTTGTATATTTTTAGTTATCATCAGAACTTATAAAGAATAAGGAATAGGGCTATTGGTTATCAGTACCCTAAACCTTATTCTATATAACGTCTATTATTGATAGAACAAAGGTAGGTGTTTTTCAGCAATTAATAACATGAGTTCTGAAATAAATTTATCACTATTCCCAATCTCATAAGAATATTCCATTATCTTCCTCGATGAAAGTGAGTCTCTTCTTGTGCGACAGTTTCCATTTTCTGTTCCTGTTTTTCAGCAATGGACTTGACATCAGCAGTGGCGTTATCAGGCAATCCGTAACGGGTGATGTTCTGTCTGACTTCTTCAGCAGTGACTTTACGCATCACATCATAGGTTCCTCCAACAGACGGGTTATATACCACGGCATAGTGTTCGTTCTCCACCAACAGGTCATCTCCACGGTATTTTGTAGGAGACAGGTAAGTGTTGGACAGGTCTATGGCATCACCGGCATCGTACTCAATGGTTTCCTTCAATAGTGCCTCATAATCGCCCTTTTCTTGTAGCTTGTCAAGTCTGTCTGTGTCTTCACCCATTTGAAGGTAGGCTACAGAAGCATAGTACACAGGCTCTTGGCTATTACTTTGGACTACTTCTATGTTTTGTTCCTGGTCAATTTTCTGTTGCATGGTATCAATACATTTTGTAATCATACTTGATGCCTTTTTCACATCTGTCAGTGTAGTTTTGATGAATTCCGGAGATTCATTCAAGCTGTCAAGCCAGCTTTTGAGGTAGCTGGCACTGTCTTCTTTCAGATGCTTGGTCATACCATAGCGTTGTGCAACGAGGGCTGCACTTAGCTCGGCCACAAGCTCTTCCCGGGCATATTCCTTACTACCAAAGGATGTCGGCTGTAGTCTTCCCAACTGATTTTCTGCTCCTGTGGAATGGGCCATTTCATGCCCCAGGTTGGTATAGAATGACTCACCATCCTTGAACTGCTTTTTCTCAGGAACGACAATCTCATTCTTCGAAATGCTGTAGTAGGCACTGTCTCCGTAAGTAGGCTTGATAGGGCAGATCCATCCATTATCCTTTATTATCCGGTCGATAGGAGCAAAGGAAAATTCTTCACCTTCAGATTGTGGACGTATCTGTTTTCCTGCATCAGCAAGTTTCTTATATAAATCAGGACGAGCTTCCTGAAGATTGGTCTGGGCCACATTGAACACGTTATATACCTGAAGCTTCGGATAGACGTTGTAGCCTTTCTTTTCCTCCTCACTTAGCTGTTTATACTCATCGTATTTAATTTTCTCTTTTGTCTCTTTATCGACAACAGTGAATGTCGTGATGAACACCGGGAAACTCTTTTCTCCTTTCAGGATGGAGACCTTTGGTAGTTCCTGACCATTATTATCTTTTATCGGCTGACGTACTCCCTGTTTGTCTTTGGTGTAGTTCAGACCGGCCACACGGTCAAAAGTACAGAATACAGGCAGTTTATATCCCTGTTTCTCACAGTGCATCATGAGTAAGAGTGCATTCATTCCATTGTATTCGCGGCCAGAAAGATTTCTCGGCCAGGAGATGGATTTATCTGTAAACCAAGGCTTCTTCCAGTCATTCTGCAAAGTCTTGATTTTCTCAATCATCATCTCTGCGAATTTATCCAAGGCCTTATCTTCACTGCTACGGCCATCTGAATTATAAATCTTTTTACCTGTCATAGTCATTAGTGTTGGTAAGAGTTAGAGCTTTTCTCCCAAAGAGAGCATTCGCTTATGCGGCATGTAAGGTCAAGTCTGTTATTGTACACACCTAATTCCAATTCCCCCTTAGCATTGATTCCGGCTTTGGGTTGCATCCATGCTTCTTTTCTTTTGTCGAATTGCATAAAGCGTACCCAAGTATAGGTGTAATTATCTCCATCCTTTTCGCTACTATAAGCGGAAAACACCGTAAAGGACTTACCACTTTTAGTTGTCTTGTCCTCAATTTGTTTGCCTAAAGTACCTCTGAACTCCATTGTACCGTTAATGCCGTCGTTATTGCTTGCATTGAATGTGTTAATGCCAGTTGCAGACAGGTTAAGGTATAATGCTTCTCCCTTTTTGTGAAACATTAGAATACCGGCTACTTCAATGTGAGTCCCAACTTGAATTGGTGGTAACTCAGATAGGCTGTTGCAGGTCTTGGCCACACTGATTTCAACTGTCTTGTTAATTCCTGATTTTGCCGGAATAACTATATTAATACCGAATGATGCGAACTGCGTACCTTCTTTGTTAGCACGCATTTGTGCCTGGCGGGAAACGGTGCCACACACGGTTACATTACATTTAATCATAATAAAACGAATTGATTGTTATACTTAAAAAGCAAATTATTTCAACTGTACAGACTCCTGTCTGCCTTGTTGGTTCTCCAGATTGTTCTGATAGTTTTGTGACATCTGCAGCGTGACCACGGCAGAGTTAATAACAGAGGCGATGCTACGTCGTTTCTCATCATCGTTCATCATGGTACTGCCAAGTGTCTGTTGGATCTTGTTTATTTCTGCATTACTCAGTTCTCTGTTGAGTTGTACAACTCCATTGTCTGCATACAGATTGGGTTTACCATCATGCAGGCTTATGGTGCAGGTCTTATAGAATGGGAGGATAGGAGTAAGGTCTATGCTTTTACTGACAGCTGCATCAGTGGCCTTCTGCATCTTTTCCTCCTCACTTGACTTGTCTATCTGGAGGGCAAGAGCCATGAGTGAGGTGAACATAGTCATGGCCATCTCTATTACAGGATCAGCTATAGGCATATTTACCCCACTGTCTTCAGAGGACAGAATTTTCTTCATCCACTCATCCGGACTCATGGCTGTATCTGGCTGCACATTGGCATCGGATTGACTTGCACTCTTGTATTGCGCAGTCAGATCTTTTCCGTTGCTGAGAACCTGTAGTGAGATGTTCCCTTTTTGTGCAATCTCAGCAAGATATGCAGCCGGGTCAATATCTCTTTTTGTTCCATCTGTGGATATGGATTTAACTCCAAAATGAAGATGTTCACCAGTAGTCCGATACCCAGTGTTTCCTGAAATGCCAAGCTTCTGTCCGGCAGCAACTTCATCACCGACCTTGACGGATATACTGTCCAGATGCATGTAGGTACATTGATATATGCTGCCATCGTTTCTGTTGTACTCAACTGTAACAGACCGTCCTCCGTTTGTATTAGCATTGCTGTTCACATTGACAACTTTTCCCTTATCTTCAGTAGCAAGAACGGCCTCATGATTTGTCTGGATGTCAATCCCTTTATGCAACTGGGACTTACTTGCGTCCAAAGGATCCTTTCTTGTACCAAAGGGAGAAGTAACCAGTATAAATTCATCTCTTTTTAACGGGAAGGAATATTTCTTTTCTTCAGTATCCTGCACGGAAACATCATCTGATGTGGCTTGACGGGGATTATCAGTTGTTCCAAAGGATTTACCCTCTGCTTTCATCTCCTGCATTACCATCTGGTCATATTTTTGCAATCCGTTCTTCTCGATAATATTCTGAAGGGTTGCTGCGTATTGTTTGCTTGACGCATATCCTGCATCCTGTAATCCGTTTGTCCATCCTTTGTAGTCATCAGGAGAGAGTTGGAACAGCTCGGCGTATCTTCCGTTCCTTTTCAGGAACTGAGAATGATGCTCATAGGAATCTCCAACATTCGCATACTGGCAAAACTTTTCGTTTGGACGGTCATCGGTATATACAAGATATTTGCCTCCATTCTCAATCCAGCTGGAGGTGGCTTTGATCCCAAAATGGTTGTTTCCCTTACGGGACAGTTCACTCTGGCCACTGGCACTTTCGCAGATACCCTGTGCAAGCGTGACAGAGGCAGGTATGCCATATCTGCGCATCTGTTCCATGGCATACTCTGCATATTGTTGGATATATTCTTGATTCTTTGACATTGCGGTTACATGTTATCTGTGCATTCTTGAAACCTTGCTCTCTTCCTGATTGTCGGATTCATTTTTCTGTTTTTCAGTAACGTCTTTTTCTTGCCTGGGAGTTTCCAATTGGTCACAGATGGCAATTCGCTCACCGGCACGGATCAGTTTAGGAAGGTAAACATCGAGCGCATGGTGAGGAAACCCTGCTATCATAAGAGGTTTTCCTTCAGCATCTTTTGTGTGATTGCTTTTGCTGAGCGTGATTCCAAGTATTTTGGCTGCTTTCTCTGCATCGTTGCTGTAAGTTTCATAGAAGTCTCCACATCTGAAGAGCAAAATTGCATCAGGATGCTTCGATTTTAATTCATAGAATTGCTTCAGCATCGGAGAGAGCTCAGCGGTTACTTTTGTTTCAGTCTTAGGACTTTCATCCTTGCTCTTATTGCCCTTAGATTCGGATGGCCCATGAGATTCACTCTGTCTGCTCTTCTCTTCGGTCTGTTCCTCATATACTTCCGTTTGCTGATTTGGATTCTTTGACTGAGCCTCCTGTTCTGATTTATCCGTACCTACTGCAACGGCATCTGTACGGTCCTTACGGAGCACATCGGCAAAAAGACTTGCTGCAAGATGTTTCTTGTAATCTTGCATATCTTCTGCCAGCCACATACGTTGCCATTGCTGTGGACTTACTTCACGGGCTGTCAATTTCTCACCGTTGACTGTGGGCATACATAATATCACACTGGGAGTACTCTCATTACCTTTGGTCTTGAATATGTTCACACGGTCTATCCTTGCGAGTTCTTCTGTAGTCGCATTACTTTTGAAGAGGTCAACTTTAATGTCCGGACTGTTCTGGGCGGCCATATAGTATTTTTGGGCCATATCCTGACGTACTTTTTCTGAAGTTTCTTCGTCACCTTGCTTTACAGTGGTAAAGAAAAGGTTAAGATCTGCCTTCTCGGGGTAAACGCTGAAGCTCTTTTCATTTTCGGGCTTCAGATAAAGTGCCCATTTCCCTTCGTCATTACGCAACATGAGTATCTTTTCAAAGTCTATGGCACCGGAGCGTTTGACAGCATCGGACACATCAAGTAATGTAAGGGTCTCCAGATTCCACTTGTTCATGCGGTTCACGGAAACTTCCTTGCCGTCAAAGAAACTGTCATCGGGACGATACCCCATAGAACCATCTACGTTGTAGAATGTAACCGTTTCATATCCCTCTTTTTGAAGTGCATGTTCGATACGGCCTTTGTTCATTCCAGGAATCTCATTCTCGACTCCTAATGAAGCTCCAGATGGGAGAACCACATCAGCCATTTTCTGTTCAGGTTCTTTTATAACCACGAACTCTTTAGTATCAATATTGGGCAACGTCTTGATTTCATCGGCTACATAATAGTGTTTTGGAAGAATGTGCTTAATATCTGCTATCTGATTCTGTAGGACTCTGTTGTTGAGTTCTACTTTCTCACCACGTTCAGCCTTATGAACCATATCTATAGCGTTGTTTACGTCTCTCTCCAGAATATCTGGCAGATGCGGGTCTTCTTTCAGCTCTCTGATCCAATAATCGGTCATCTTCATGCTGTCCGGAGAGAGTTTAGCTGAGATACCCAACTCCTGCAGCTTAACAGCTGAAGCTACTTCCACAACCAGCCTTTCCTGCTTCACGGCATCCTCTGAAATCTTGTCGTTCTTGACTATCATTCCTTCACGGGCGAGCCTCTGTTGGTGTCCTGTTGCAGATATAAGCATGGATACTGCATCTCGGGCATAGTCTTCATAATATTCATAAGATGAAGCAGGTGGCAGGAAGACAATATCCTTCTTGCTGTCGTAATGCGCTACACCTGTAGTATCAGTGCGTATATCAACCAGATTTTTTCGTGACTGTTCCAGAAGATTTTCGACACCCTGACGGATTTCATTCGATGCTGACTCTACATCTGTACGGTCTTTCAGAGGACCGGTCTCTTTTACTACCGTATCAAATGTTGTTTTATCAACCATAGGGAGTGTGGTCTGCTCGATATTGAAAAGTGAGCGGACTTCACGGTGCCTGATTCCTTTATAATCCTCCTGCTTGTCAGCTGGCAGTGCTTGATAGTCTGAGCGACTGATTTTCTCTTCAGGATTATGTTTGTTTACATACTCATTCCAATTATACCAGAGAAAAGGTACTCCCTTTTCTTTGGTCTGGACAGATTCACCGCGTTTCCTTGCTTCAGAAAAAAGCGTATATTGATTTGTTTTGTATCCATTCTGGTCGCTGTGCATTCCCAATATGATGGCATTGAAAGCAGAAATCTGCAAAGGCTTCAGATATAGTTTCGGTGCTTTGCGACCATCGTTGTCAAGCCACATTCCACCATTTTCTTTGGCTTTATTGAAAGCATTCTCAAAAAGCTCAACCTGACGTACTATTGCCATTTTCTCTTGTTGGTTCTTCTCTTCCATAAGTATGATTATTATATTGTTATCCTTTTATCTTTGTGCAAGTGGTCTTGCTACTGTTTGCCGTTCGCTTACTTCATAGTTTTCAGAAGCAATCTGACGCATCTGGTCATTCTTGACCAGTATTGCATTTGCAAGTGTGTTGAGAGGTAAAGCTCCCTGCTGATAGGCATCCACAACTTTATCCGGCAAAGTGATGCTGCAAGGAACCTTGTCTATTGTAGCAATCAGACAGTTGGACCTAATCTGAGGATTGACAATCCGTGGATTGAGCGGTTCATCAGGATAAACCCGATAATTCACTGGGCTGTTTCCTGCTTCAGGGTGCTGATGTGCTTTGAAATCATCCAAAGTCTCATGCCCGGCCTTGTTCAGCAGATTGAGTCCTCCCATACCGATAAGTATCATTTTCAGGATTGGATTCTTGACGAACATGCCTGTAACGATACTGGCAATAGGCATCATATTGTCCTTCAGATTGATTGACTTTGTTTTTCCCGTGAAGAGTCCTACAAGCATATCAGGCAGCATAGCCAGTACATATCCGATATTGTGTCCGATGTCGCTAATGCCATTGAGTCCGAAAGAGGTCAGCAACCCTTGCCATCCGTCCATATTGGTCTGCTCCGGTTTCGGGGAGGTCTGTTCTTCTGTTGGTTGTTCCTCTTTGACCGCTTCTTCCTGTTCCGGTGCAGTCTCTGCTGATGAAGTCTTACTCTGTGGCTTTTCTTCTGACTGCTTTTTCATTTTCTCCTGGTCTTGTCTATACTGTTCCTCGCATCCCGGGCGCACTATTGAAGGTATGTCTGAACGGTCTTCCTGTTTGTCAGAAAATTTAGATAACAGGAAGTCACCGCCGATCCATGTAGCCGCTGTTTTCCAACCGCCACCGACTCCACCCATACATGCGAGATCGGTTACGGATCCGAGAATTATACCTGTGTTCTTTTCCCACGCAGATGGGTTGTATCTCTTTTCGGCTTCTGTATCCATATGATGTTCTAATGGTGATTTTGCAACATCCTGGGGGAGATAGAAGATGGTGTTAGTTGCTGCCTTCTTTAAGATGTATTCAATGGATGAGCGTGGAATCTTATCCTGAATCATCTTGTCTATCATCTTTTTCTCCATGGCGGAATCAACGGTGATGTGCTGGCGTTGAAGTTCTTTCTTGACCATTTTAATATAATCTTCTGCTGTTTTCGAGTTCCATTCACCTGTGTAACGCAAAGACTGCATCTGTGCCTGTCTGGCAGACATTCCACCATCAGGACCAATGGTACTGGCCATCAATCCTGCAAATGATGAGGTGTGCTCTTTAAGCTCTGCTGCCATCTTATCTTGCAGTTCATTCCGGACCTTGTTCATGATTGGAATGACCTTTGTCCTGAATATTCTATCTTGTTCTGACTCTGCCATGAGTTGCTGTTTTATATGATTGATAATTTATATGCCCTTTATAGATTTATTTGGTTGAGTAATTGCTCGCGTGTCTGTTCTATGGCATTGTGATATACTTCCATCTGTTTCGGGAAATATTCTTCCAGCCATTCATCCTTTTCAATGTTTTCATTGATAAACTTGATAGCCAGCTCACGTTCAATCTCTATTGCAGCTTCTCCTTTTTCACTACCATTGAACCATGCTTTTGTCCACCATCTGATACCGGACTTATCCGGATACACGCTCACCATACGGGGAATATCGAAGCTTTGAACATCAATATCGAGCTCTGCCAACGGATCAATAAGTCCACTGGTTGCTATGGCCAGTTCTTGTGCTTTTTTTTTTCGTGATCACTTAAACTGGAAAGGAATATCTGATGACGCAGGGCAAGATAGTTCAGGAAATCACCGATAAGCAGATTCTGTACCCGTTCTGCAATCGGTATACTTCGTGCGCCCATACCCAATGGATTGGCCATACTGGGGATGGTTTCATAGAAGTAGTTTTTTGTAGCCGACAGTGAGAGAATATTTCTCAAAGTGAACTGTGTATGTTCAGGCAACGTGTAGGCTCCAAGACTGATATCTTTCATGTAGTCCGGAAAAAAACGCATCATCAGATTCTCTATCTCCTTGCTGTCCTTGTCATACATGGTTCTGACATCCATGTCCAGTGTCACAAATTGTGGTACCGCACCTGGTTGTCCATTTTGTTCCATGACTTTCAAATTACTGTATATCATGGTCAGGAACTCCAGAGGATTGAGCTCTTCTCCTTTATACTTGACCTCCATGTGGAGTATTTTCCCACTTACGGCAATAACCTGACCGGCCTTGACCTCACTTCCGTAGTTGGCAAAAACGTTCGAGAGGTGTGCGTATTTTACTTCGTAGTCTCCATAGCGTGTCACCTGATAGATACCATGTACGGCATCATTCCCAAGTCCAGTAATCTTTCCTGTTGCAACTGCTGAAAGAAGATAATGGTTGGCCTTGAAATCCACACCATGATGAAAAAAAGGTTCCCCTGTATGCGGATGTTTCTGTTTACCGTAGCCAAGACTCATCTGTACGTCACGGCCTTTTTCTTCGTAGGGCATACAGTATCCACTGTCTGAACGAAGAATCATTTCTTGTGTATATTGCATATTATATCTGTTTATAAATTTTACTATCATCTTCGTCTGCCGCCACCAGTGCCTTGCGCAACCTCCGACTGTTGACTTTCGTCTTGACTTTGTGTAGCAGGTCGTTTCTTCTCACTGGCAAGTGCCTCGTTCATATTTACATTGTTTCCTATCATCATCATGGCAAGCACAGCTCCAGCTATCTTGCCCATCCATCCGAATCTTCCGAAAACAAGTAGTGCGGCCACTACAAGTCCGATGAGACTCAGACCGGAAACATTCCCTTTGCCTACATTGCTGAAAAAGTTCCCCATCATGTTTCCACCGTTCCCAGAGAAAATACCTTGTAGGAACTTGCTCATACCGCTCCATTTGCTGTCTGCACTGGTGATGGCATCATTGACATTTTCAGTGAGACCAGTTACAGAGTCTTTCACCTCTTTCATACCTTCACCTATATTCGAAACTGTATCTCCAATCTTTTGTGTCGTTTCTTTGCCAATGACTGCATCGCTGACAATACCCACTACGCTTTTGTCTGTAGTCAGTTTCTCCCAACCAATGTAGCCCAGGCTTCCACCTATGGCAGCAGACTTTGTGGCGCTTCCTAATCCTTTTAGCGTTTGCTGAGGATGTACTACTGCACCCCCTGCCGATTTAGCTATAGCTTTTATAGCTCTTCCTCCTAAGCTGACTGCTGCTTTCAATAATGCTCCCCAACCCATACTTAAAGTTTGATTGTTAAATTGTTATCCTGAATTATCTTTATACCTGAATACTTACTTTGGCTTTGCGTTCCTCTTCCATCTTTCCTTGCATTTCTGTACAATATTGGGCTTGTCCACCTCACTTCTGCCATTGTAGTCTATCTCCGCCCATATGTCAGAGAGCGAAGTATATTTAACAGCTCTCGTAAGCCTTTTGAGCTTTTGATTCATGAGTTTAAGTTTCGGACGGATGGAAAAGAGAACTTCCAGTCGTTCCTTCTCTGTCATCTTGGTATCGGAGAGGCACAGTTGCCGGATGTCATTGACTATATCGACACTATTCATGATAAGTTCTCTATAGATTTTATTCCTGTTTGAAGACAATGCTACTGCCAGGGTATTTCCTGTCTGGTGCTGGAGCTGGTCATTAAAAGTTCCCAGGTGTTTCACGAGTCGGTCTATTTCATGATAGAATCCATATATCTGTGCCGCATAACTGATGATGCTATGAAAGTTATCCAAATAAGAGTTGAACTCCTTTTGCAGGTCAGTCACTCCTTGTACTTCTTCCTTTATCCACAGATGACCTGTAGATTCCAGAAGCATCATTTGTTCCTGCTGCTTCAGTTCTTTTTCTGCCTTATTTGTGTATGCCAGAATCATTCCGGCCAAAACAGGGTCGTTGCCCTGAGCCCGGAGAAAACTCACACCCAGCCCTTCAAAAGGGAGGGTGAGAGAAATAAGCATGGCAAAAAACAGCAATAAGCGTTTCATTGTGTTATCCTGATAATCTTTTATGGTGTTACTATTCGTGCGCATCTATGCCACCTGTCCAAAGCTTGACCGGCAATCTCAGCGGTGTTCCTGTCTATCATTCCTGCAGTGGCTCTGTTCCATACATCGGCCATTGTGTAATAACGGATGCTGATGGAGAGCTGTGAAAGTCTTTTGTTGAATTGTGCCAGACGGTCATTCAACTCCCAAAGAATCTTACTGCGTTCCGCACCCGTAAGCATATTGCTTGCTCCACCTTTGGCTACGGCATCTTTCAGGATGCTGTATACAGTGATGAGTTCAATCGCTGTTTCGATATAAAGGTTATTCATACTCATTGTGGCCATTATCCCTTGCGGGTTTTGTGATATGGCTTTCTTCAAATCACAAAGACTGATGAATATCCTTACACCGTCGTCATAGAGATGACTGCATGCTTTAAGTGTGGAGGCATAGCCAGACACGGTTTTCAGGTAGCTGTTGTACTTTCTCTCCCATTGCTTTATCTGAGTGAACTCTGCCGCAATGGTATTTTGTAGTAGTGCCGTCTTCTGCTGGTCTTCAATCTGATTCTTGATTTGACCGTTGATAAGCTCATTACCTTCAGCTAATGCCACATATTCCATCGGATTGCTGGAAACCAATTGGGCACGACTTTCAAGACGGAATAGGAACAAGGCCAAAGCAATGGCCGAGATAATCATCCATCTGCTGTCGTAAGCAATGCCTTTGGAAGTCTTGGTTTCTGACGATATATTATCTGTTCGTGATTTCATAGATACCTTTCCTTCGTTTGTTATACTCAACCCGTTCACGGATAATTCCTACAACATCAATGCGCTCCTTGATTCCAAATATGTCCAGTTTGGGATTGGAACGGTCTCCGCTGAAAATCGAGACAGTCTTCAATCCGAACAGCTGTTCCACGATACCACGGTTTTCACTGAAGTCAACCACCCTGTAGAGTTCAATGTAGTCACTCTTCCTGATAAGTACACCATGTTGGATAATCAGTTGTTCGGATGTGATGATATAGCTCAGTTTGTGTAGATAAAGACAACCGTAGAGCATGATGCACGTCATGATTGCCCCGAGTACCACAAAAGGCATCTTATAGGTGATGCTTTCGTGACCGGCTGCCAAGAACAGGGCACAACTGATAAGAAATGCCATGCCTTGTGAGATAATGTATTGCGCCCAGTGAGGGTGCAATGTGATTATGCTGAACCGTCTGTTTGAGTCTGTCATATCATTTATCGTTTTAGTCCGCTCTTTTTGGTTTCTTCATTTTCTTCTTCTCTCTCTTCAGTGAGAGAAACACCATTTTCGTCAAAGGCTGTCTCAACGACATCGGTCATTGAGTATTGTTTCTTTTCCAACAGTTCATCATTAAAATCCTTATAGCCTTCAGACGGCAGTTCACGTACTATTCCTATTGGATTCAGGTCTTGTCCGTCCTGAACATGGAGCTTTTGAAACAGGGCCTCTTTAAACTCCTGATAGGTTTTGTTCATTCTGTCAGCTGCTTCCTGCTTGTCTTCCTTGCACAGAAAGGGAGAATAATGGTATTCCCATGCCTCATTTCTTGCTGTGTCATAAGCGAGGTAAAGCTTCTGTAGTCCTTCAGGGAGTTCTGCATATCTGTCATCGTCAATATCAAGCAGTTCTTTGGTAGATGTGATACCTTCCTTGAAACTTTCAATGAAGCCTTTCATGTCCGATGAGACTGATTCAGGGTGCAACGGATTCATCTTTTGTACGATGGATTCAAAGTTGAAGACGAACTGTTTTCCCGCCAGGTCATTGTCAAAGCCAAGATGGAAAGTAGCACAGGGAGCAGCCTTGACCACTCCCTGTATCTGCCCGTAACTGGGATTTCCTCCGGTGGAGATAAATACGGCTGACTTCAGCTCCTGTCTTGCTTTGTAGTCCAGTCCGGAGTCTTTCTTCATTCTCAACTGGTAGAATGCCATGGCATCGTATGCACTCTCAAACACATATACATCTTTCGCATCTTTCAGTTCCATGTCTTTCGGACTTGCCATCCACAGACCTTCACTTGCATTTGTACCGGCTGCCATACCTTTTCGTGCAGAGCCATCCTTACGTGGATAGCCTCTTTCTTCCAAACCGACACATTTCTCCGGATGCCCCGGTATATACATGGGAAAAGAGAGGTTCTTATAACTTGCTCCATTGTCTGCGGCCTTGGAAGCAAGAAAGAAGTTACGGTGAAAAGCACAACGTGTAGCAAAATCGATTCCTCTTGACTTGAAGAAAGCGTAAAAAGGTTTCTGAGAGTCAGCTTCATCAGGATGAAAACGCTCAATCTTATAATCTTTGATATTGAAAGGCTTTGCATCACGGGTAGGAGCAAGCACATTCTGGTTACGTTGCTCCACAGGAATATTCAATAGCCGTTGACAGACTTTGTGAACAAGAGCAGACTCTTTCATTCCTTGATTGTATTCAGGAAAGAGGTTCGGATGTTCCCAAATGAAGGATGTGACAGAATACAGTTTTATCGTTGGAGGTTGGAAACAACAGTTCTTATTGGGCATGACAATAAATTTGTCACCCCTGATTCTGCGTCCATCATTATCCAGACGTACATAGGCAGGATAGCGCAAGCCGTCCCGCTTGTGAAGCGTATAACCTGCATCCGTCAACACATCTCTGATATTAAGACGGTTGCGATAGTCTTCAAATTTCTGCTCTTCGTTCATTGTGTTCTATGATGATTAAGTATTATCTGCCATGTCCTAAGCCGACTCCATGCTCAGCTGCATTGAGTCCGGCATCAAATGCTCTTGAAGCAAGATCCTGCGGTGAGTCCACACCTCCTTTGAAATAGACATGTGGCCCTGGTGCATGATGATGTTCAACAAACACGGCTGGAGGATAATGGTCTCTTCCGAGTTCTCGCATAACAGTAAGACCTGCAAGTAGAGCACCTCCAATCATGGCACCTATATTCCTTCCATGTCCCGGCGCATTCTTCATGTCTACTTCGTCAAAGATTTTAGAGAAGAGTTTCATGCGATGATAGTCATCTACGGCCATGAACTTTTCATATTGCTTTTGGCTTATCTCGTGACTGATGCTTTCGCCATTGATAACAGCGGTCATACGGAACATAGCATTGCCTTTTTCGTCTTGCTGGATTTCTCCTTGCTCGTTTCGTACAGGCTCAACTCTGATGTCGTCCACCTGTACCTCACGTCCGTTTCTTCCTTCCCGAAACCAACCTTTATCTTGGTTTATGTCATAAAGGCTGTTGCCATCCACATGGGCTACGCTTCGGTCTTCCTGCTCCGCAATGACATATTCATTTCCCTGAGTAAGAGGAAACGCATGTTCTGCCACTACTTCTTGTCTGGCATTCAGTTCTGCTTCCACTTCGGGAGTAAGATTCAGGGCTATCTGTTCTCTTGAATTGAGCATGTCCATCGTCAATCTATCTGAGAAGTCATTTTTGATGACATTGTTGATGATGTCCAGACGGTTCTGTACAGGTACATTCTTGATGGAGTTGTCCGTAAGCTGGGTAAGTTCTTCATCCGTCAGGTCGTAAACAAGATCATGCTGGGTGGTAGCCGACTGAATGGTCAGTGTCTTACTGTTGGCATCAATAATGACTCCATGAGAATACAGGCATTCCTGCCATTTTTCGTTACTGAAGTATACGTCTGAGGTGATAAGTTCCTTGTATGGTTTTGCCGGTTCCTGTGGACGTGTAGGTATTTCAACAGGTGGAATTACAGCTTCCAAATCTGCGAGTACATCCTGTGAGGGCTGCTGTGCCATATTTTGCTGTTCTCCTTTGTAATAGAAGCCATAGCCTCCATTGAGTAATTCACCTGGTTTGATTCTGCCATCAGGACGTTCCGGAACCATAGGGGCTCCCTGGACGAACATGGCACCACCGACACGGCGCATGTGGAAGCCTTCCTGATTACGCGGTGTCCATCCCAAAAATCGTCCATGAAACGGGTCCATCATCATAAAGGCACGTTGTCTGTCCCACGGTAGTCTGCCGTATTCACTAACACCAATCCGGTAGCCGTGAAGTCCCATGGCCACACGACCATTGGCATTACGGGCATGGACAAAGTCTCTCGGCATATAGAAGTCTTTCTTCACTAAATCAGCAAAGGTGTTATAGGCTTTTTTGTTAGCCGAGTTTGTACCCCAATCTGCCAAGTCCCTCATCTGCAGGGCACTGATATTATAGGTTAGGAGAGGTGAGTCATGCCCTTGAACAGCCAGAAGATAGTTTTCTCCTTGTCGGATGATATGTGCTTGCATACCGTTGCGACGGAGAATATCCCGCAGCTCAGGTGACAAATCTCTACCTACTGGTAGTGCATTGGATCTGATTGACATATTGTGATTGATTTTAAATGTTGATTATTCGCCTGTTTCAATCAATTCGCCTTTCCATTCGATAAAATCTTCGGCTGATTCTTCATTGACTACAAGGTTCCTTTCATTACAGAATTCGGTGTACTCTTCTTGCCATTCCGGTGAGTGGTGATTGATGTAATCGAGCCAACCGTATTCTCCACTCTGTACTTTCTGCACAAGCTCGTCTTCTGGATAGTATTTGATATTTGCCATATTGAATTTGTTATTTATGGTTGTTACTTTGGTTTATCGCTGCATCATACGCATACCTTGTTTCTTCTGCTCATTCCAGATTTCTTCAGAGTAGTCCTCCTCATGGATATAGTCAAGATTACCATTTTCGTCCATGGTCCAACAACCGAAAATACCGAAGTTGTATTTGTCCCATTCCCGTTTGGCTTCTCTGTGCCAAATTTGTTCATTACCTGCAGCGAGACGGATACCTGTATTTGAATTCAGATCGATACCGATGGAAATCTCATCATCGTCTTCAATGATTGAGAGAATTTCTCCGTTCTGCAGTTTCTGCATCTCTGTCCCCGTAAGATGATAGCGGTCGGTAAGGTATTGAATGTTCCTGCCTATGACTGGTGTCGGCACGCTCAGTACCTGTTTGCTATCCAGGTCAAGCTGGAAGAAACATTTGGTGCCAAGCTCGTGTCCCGTTTCGTTGCTTTCCAAATGTCCGATGATGGGTTTGCCTGCAAGAAGGCTTTGCCTCTGCTGCTCATTGAATACTTTTAAGTCATACTCGTCAAGCTTCGGAAAGAAGAGAACATCTACATTGCCTTCTGGCGTTCTTACAAGGCAGAATCGTGTTCTTGCCTTTACTTCTTCACCATCATCAGCAATGATGTGTACAGGTAAGACTGGAGAATGCCGGCCATTGAGAATATTCTGCAGAACATCAGTCGGCAGATCCTCAATCATCTCCTGTGTGAGTCCAAAACGTTCGAGAGTGCCGTAGGGCATTTCTTTCTCATCAAAGTTGTAGTTCATTTGTTACTGTTTTAGTGCGTTATTATTTCTGCTATAACAGTGTTTCTATGGCTTATGTAGAACTGTAATAGCTAATTCAGAAACAAAAATATAAGGTGTGATCAGAGAATCAGAAGAATGGGTATATCATGCCTTAAGTTTTATATATCATTATGAAAGAAGTATGATTTATCGATTAAAATCATACTATTAGCATAAATAAAGTTAGAAAAATCACTTGAAGTATATGAGTTTTAATTCATGGTAATGGAGATATGTAATTTTGCCTCATGAATATTAGAAATATACTCATGATGGTGCTTCTGCCGTTGATGTCAGGTACTACAATAAAAGCTCAGTTTAATACGGTTGGATGTTTGTATAATCACCCAGCTAACAAAGCAAAAAATCCACAAGAGACTAATGCTTCTCCTCTTGTGGATAATCTGATGTTGAAAGATTCTTTGAAGAATGTTTCATCATATAAAAATGTCGTAAATTCATGCGGGGAGGATGTAGGTACCTCTTCTCATACATCTGATGATATTCTTCAATATTTGAATATGGCTTATCCATTAAAGAGTGTTCAGATAAACTCAGAGTTTGGAATGCGTCGTCACCCTGTAACACATAAATATTGTATGCATAATGGAGTGGATCTTCAGGCACGCTACGAACCTGTGTTTTCCATGCTTCCAGGGAAAGTGGTGAAGGCTGCTCATGATAAGCGTTCTGGCAGATACATCACAATTCTGACTGGCAACTACACGGTCAGCTATTGTCATCTGTCATCATCTAAGGTTACAATCGGACGATATGTTAAGGCTGGTGAGATAATAGGGGTGTCTGGTAATACGGGTATGTCAACAGGCCCCCATCTGCACCTTACAATAAAAAAGGATGGTAAGGCTATTGACCCTATCATCCTCTTGAACTGTGTTCGGACTATTGTGTCGTTAAAATAAAATATCACCAGTTGTTGTCCTCATTACCTGTTAGACCATTCTTGATGCACTCTTCAATCTTATCCATAACAACATTCGAGTAGGCATGAGCCATAACAAGGGCCTTGCTTGATGTCTTTTTGTGTGAGTCTTTTTTAACAAAAGGGAAACAGGTGTCTAATGTCCAGTTCTCGTCCGAACGTGTTGGAATGGTACCGCCTAAAGCTCCAATCCATCCTCCACCGACAGCGACATTAACCGAATAGAACGGAATGGTATAGGTTACTCTTACTCTGCCATCTTTAATATCACACTTAATGACCGGTCTGATATTTACGTTATAGCTGTTGGTTCCGCCAGCGTGCTGAGCAATGTCTGCTACATATCCTTGTGCAATGATAGTTCCCAATTCCTTGTCATTTAGTTTAATGACAGAGTTTGCATCATTGAATGTGGCCGTAAACCAATAGTTGAGTAGTACGTAGAGTTCATCTTTTGTTTTACCCTCTGCAGGAATAATCTGAACGTATGTTATGCCGTTGTTCTTGTCCAGCTGGAGTTGCTGCCCAAGATTTTCAGCTGCATCAACCCATTTTTCTCCATACTTCTCTTTTGCGTAGTCTTCCAGTTCATCTGTCCGCAAAATTTGTGCATCTATTGTAGTGCATAGAAAAAGTGACATCAGTGCCGTAAATATTACTTTCTTCATTGTTTATAGATTTTGGTTATTAATGTTAGAAATCAAATCCAAGCTTGATAGCAACTGCTTCAGTATTATACTGTTTTTTATCTCTTGTGTAGTCCATGCTGTCATAGCCAATAAATCCATCAAATACCTCAAACTCCAATTTCTCATTTGTATATCCAAGGGATAGACTAAGACCCTGTTTGTCGTTCAGCGCATATCTGATACCAACAGAAGCAATGACATATAATCCACCACCATTTGTTATATAGGTTCCACCCTTCAAGTCAGCAAATGGAGCAAACTTTCCTTTGCTGAAGTGACTTCTGATATTTGCAAACACAGGAATATCAACCTTACTGTCTCTTACATCCAATGGAATATCCATTCCACTTGTTTCGTATGACGGCATGAAATGTAGTCCAACTCCGGCTCCTAAAAAGAAATATGGATTGAACTGGTAACCATGTGAGGTATTGATTTCCACTCTTCCGAACTCATAATCTCCTATACCAATGGAATAACCAGCATCAACATATCCCTTATAGCTATTGGTTAGATAACTTTGTGCATTGACGTTTACATTCATGGCAACCACCATAAATAAAGCATATAAGAATTTGAACTTTGACATAACGTAAAAAATTGAATTATCTTTGATTACACTGCAAATGTATTTTCTATTGTGAAGTCTATCTGCATAATAGAAAAATATTTGAAGGAATTTACAAAATGGTTAAATTGGTATAGATTAATCAAACTCAGTTATAGGTGGTATTTCTTTATTGTCAACTTTTTGAAGGCATTCATTCATTTCTTCTTCATTCAGAATAAATGAATTACAAATTTTCGCCCGAGCAGTATCATGTGGCTCGTTTCTAGAGATACCAAGATGTTTGTATAAACGACATAGTTTGTCTCCATAATAATTTTCCACATAATTTTTGCACATTAAGCAATTTCTTATTCCAAACTTCCGGAATCCCATCCATTTAGCAATTTCATGAATACCGAATGCAACAGGAGTATGAAAGCAAATCTCATATAACGAATTGGATCTAAATTTTCGCAGTTTCTTACAATTGCATGACTCTTGTCTACATTGGAATTTACCAGATTGATATAGAATATATCTTGAAAATTCTATTTCTTCGCTACAATTAGTGATATTGTAATCTTTATTTTTGAACCCCCAAAATGAGATCTTTAAAGAGTGATTATCATTTCTGTCATAATCATTTTGTTTGGGACTTTCAATAAATCCGTTTCCAATTATTTCATCAATATCTTCTTCATTTTCAATTTTAGCTTCAATTATCTTATTCCCGCTGTGAAGCTTTGTGTCATCACTTGCGTGTGTCACATATATTTCCAAATATAACGGTGCTCTATTAGGATATTGGGATGATGAGAACTTAAGATCTGATCTTCTGTTTACATTATTGTAAGATATTTCCTGCTCGCATACATCATAAAAGTCTTTCAGGTTAAATGTCTTTATAGTTCTTTCTATACAATCATTGTATTTCATGTAATGGCAAGTATCAATCATTTTACAGCACGATTTGTATTCAAATGAGATAGTAATTACTTGGGATTCATAAAATGCTTCTTGAATTTTCTTTTTGGCCAAAAGGTGAAGGGAACTTTCGTATGCTGTTGGACAGTCAACACCTGACTGATGGGCAAAATGATGCGTTCTGTGGGTACCGTTATTTTTTCCTTGCAGGGGTTTATTACAAGCAGGACAAATGCATCCACAGTCATTGCCATTAGGTACACTATCTATGTGTACAAGTTCACCTTTTTCATTAAGAGCGTATTTCAGATATTTAGTACTATTACTCATTCTCTTGCTGTATAAATTAATAGATAAGCCTAAAAATCAATCGAAACTACTTTTTTCTTGTAATGATGATTGCTTCTGCTACATCTACCAAATCTAATCTATTGGTATTGTATTCGTACCCATATTTTTTCTTTGGCTCCTTATTGATGTTGAGAATTCCGTTCCATAAACAGCACATAGGTGAGTCTACTCCTGGATCAAGAGTCAGAATATCCGTAAGCTCGTCGTTTTCGTTGAGTGCATATCCAACGGCAACAATCCAATGACCATGATGTGAATCGTAATCTATACCTAATATTATTGGAACATTTGTATCAATCCACTGTTGTGTGATATTGAAAATATCGTCTTTTTTATTAGCACATTGAACATTTACATACTTTGAGTAATTTTTTTTCAGAATCTCTTGAATATTCTCTAATTTTAATCCATTTCGATATAGTCCGTTTTCATTCAATGCTTTTATGAGCTTCCATTCAGCTGTACGGCGATCAAAACCTGTATCAGAGTATAATTCTTCCGCTTCAAATACTCCGAGAATATTAAGTGCCATAGAGACAGAATATGCACCGCACGCTCCATCCAGATCACCCTGTTTGAAGTGGGCTTTCTGAAAGGAACGATTGGATGGTTTTTTACACTTGAGTTTACCTTCTTTTAGACAGAGTTGGTCAATAACTTTAAATTGCTTCATCTATTTCTTTTTATTGAGTTATATATTTTTTTTAATTCATCAACGTCAAGAATTTCTTTTTTACGATGAACCATTGCATGACAATTAGAACAAAGTGCACATAGTTCAGACTGAGGTATTTCGTGCTCTTCATCATAAGAAGCTATAGGCTTGGTATGATGTACTTCCAAAAAGCCTTTCCCTAATTCACCATAGGCCTTTCCAAAGTCAAATCCGCATACATAACATTTATATCCAGAATCTTCTAAACATTGTTGCCTTGCCTTTCGGTTGCGTTGTCTGTGAAGTACCTTTATCTCAGTCAACCGGCCTTCAATTCTTTCTTTTTCGTTCTCTTCAGAGGTAATATCCTCTTTAGATGTTATAGAATCTATATCTATATTATTCTTAAAAGCATAAAATCGAATATATGCATCTAATGTTTTTGAAGATATATATCCAAAAGGACCTGCCAATATAGTTTCATCGTTTCGAATCTTGATAGAAATTGATAATAACTCGTCTAAACTATATATATCATCAAATATGCAATTAAAATCACTTCGGAAATGTTGTTGTATCAGTTCCGGTAGATTTTTTTCTGCGACTTTGATAATTGTGTTAAGCATATTTCCTTTTTGCCCTTCAATAACTCTTAAGAATTTTCGAAATTCTGTACGAATATTTTTCTGTTCATCTGTTAGCATTATTCGTCATTTTTCTTGATAATTACATAATAGAGTACATCTTCATTGTTTTTTGTTACTCTGACGGAGCCATTTAGCGAATTAATATTTATGTATTTACTGTCAGATCTATAACCACCACTGATTCCATGGTCTGGCCTAATTTCAATATAGCAACCATCATTAGCGTCCAATCTTAACCATCTATGATGATCTGCATCGCTTAATGAATGTTCGGGTTCTATGTTTAAAACATCTTGGAATAGGTTATCTGTATATTCATCAGCATCTTCTTTTTTCTCAAAATTCATAGAAATTGGCGTCCAATCACTAAACCGATCATTACAACATTTACGTTTGGGAGAGTCTAACTGTAGTGTTACATTTTTTATCTGAAAGCCAAACAATTGTTTCATTTCATCAATCAAATATACAAGCATAAGACTTGCTAATGCGCTGTTCACATACATATCGCTGAATGTGATGTTCACATACTTTCCTTTTAAGACATCACAAAGTATATCAATGTCTTGTTTTTTTAGAACGTAGGGGGCTATAGCTGTTGAAAAGTAATTTTTGATCTGAAATGACGTTGCATGAGTAATTCCTTCACGAACAATTAATGAAGGGGAAACATTATATGTCGGCTCCATTTGTTTCGTAAAGGTAATAGTATTTGTATCAACAAAAACATGACTACAGTTCTTGCCCCAATTATTTGAAAATGACAATGCAGAATTGTGATCAGTAAAATAATGTCTTACTTTGTTTGAAGATTCTACCACAATTGCAGTCTTCATCTCGCCCATATCCTTGATAAGTGTCACATTACAGTCAGGGAATTTATCCTTTAAATTAATAAATGGTAGTTTGTCGGTAAGTGAATTGTGAAGCTCTGGATGATATTCAACAAATAACTGAATATTTTTTCCGTTTGTGATAGCATCATTTATGATTTTCCCCATTTCAGAACGAATACTAGACCAATCTGTAACTGCATAGTCATCTGTAACATCTGATACAAATAAGGAAATATTCTTGACGTCTGATTCTTTGACAGCTTGTTTTACTATCTCTTTGAGAGATTGATATACAATCTTAGCTGTAGGACTTATTTCCTTCACATTTTCGGGTACATTCAACAATTTGTCTTTTTGCTTATTAAGCCAGTCTAAAACTTTTGATTTGGATAAAAGATTTGCATATTTATAGTTGTTACGGTCTATAAGACAACGGGTACAAGCTCCACCTTCTATTTGACAATTGCAGGATGTTTCTTCAAGTGTTCGTCGGGCTATATCGAATATTTCTTGACATAGTACAGGGTTTAAAAATTTAAGTGAATAACCACATCCTCCTTTGGCTGTATCATATATAAATAACACTAGTGCATTTTGTTCTTGTTTGATTCCAAAGTCAATTTCTCCCTCATCAATACCTTCACTTAAAGCCAATGCCCGTTTAAGGACAACACCAAGAGAATAAACAAGCTGTTCATCATTCTCATATTCTGATGAACCGGTTTCTTTTTTGAAACGTAATACAGAATAACAAGTTGGATGGTTACCTGTAAACACTACATGTCTTGCTATATCTTTATCATTTGCTTCACAATCATCGCCCCAAAGTCTTTTATGCCCTGGTCTGACAGCATAAGGTATAGTTTCTTTTGTTGAAACCTTTGCATATTCCACAGCAGCACGACCGCAACGTTTGCAGAAAGCAAATCCTTGACCGTTACCGACATTATAAAAAAGAATTTTTCCTGTTTCTCCGCTGCCAATTATTTCACACATATTTATATCTTTATGTTTGCTCCAATCTGTTTTGAGCAAAACTGGCTGAATATCATAATAGTGTTTGTCAGTTTTTTCTTCGCGTGAACTATCAATATTTTGGTCAGTACGAAATCCAACAGGTTCGTATGCAAGTGTATATGAGCCATTTTCCTTATCAATAATACCATGATATGGGTTTTGACAAATTGGACAGATAGCCCCTTCTGTCAAATTGTGCAGATATTCTGTATGTCCACAATGAGTACAATGATATATTCCACGTGTTTGTGTTTCTTCATTATAAGCACCAAATAACGAAATTCCAGCCGAAACATAGTTTTTTTCGTTAACGACTACTGTTTGTTCCGGTGCATATTCATTTAATGCTGTATGAATATCACGTGAAGCTGTTGTCGCACGTTGTAATTCAGTTATTTCTTTACGGACTCTTGTCAACTCTTGCTGTAAATTAAACTTCTCAGCAGGATCCGTTTCTGCAGAAATCTGGTTTTGTAGTTTATCTGATTTATCATATAAACGATGGAGCTTTACAGATTGATCTCTGTCCATAAAATCAAATGAAACGACTCCTGTAGGCATGTTTGCATTAGGGATAAATTGATGCTCAGATAGATAATTTAATAGACTTTCTGATTTTGATTTACGTATCTGATTGCTAATAGCCATTTGACGACGCTTGTCATTTTGAAATTGTTCAAAAGCTTTATTTAGTTCATCAATTATTTTTTTATAACTATCTTGAATACTGATTATAGATTGTTTGGTGATGTTAATGGTATATAAAGCGTTTAAACCAAAAACATTCTTGAACTTTTGCTCTTCGGCCTGGTTTGTGCTCATGTCGTCTAAAAATTGTACAAAGGCATCACAGGTTGAGGACATAAATTCATCAATTGACATGTTTGCTTGAATACCTGTCCCGTTTTCGCAGATAAACTGACGGAAGAAGAATGAGTTTACGTGTCTTTGGATGATAGTTTGACTGGGCCGAACTTTTATCATGTGGTTTACGGTCTGCAATGCCCACATCGGATTTGCAAATGCATGCTGTCCCACAGGTGTGTTATTGCACAAAGAAAAAGCTATAGCTTTACTCTGTCCCATACGACCTGCGCGACCAACTCTCTGGAGGTAATTTGCAGCAGTTGGAGGTACTGTGTCCATTAATACGACATCAATATCACCAATATCAACACCCATTTCCATAGTTGTAGAGCAATGAAGGACATTTATAGATGGATTTTTTTGACTAAATGCCTTTGTATATTCTCGAAGTAATTTTTTAGATTGTTGGGCAGAATGCTCTGCAGCTATATAAACAGGATCTTTATAATAGGAATACTTGTGACGGTCAGTCCATAATCCGTGATTTTTCAGATTGTACACATTAACGTCATCTTCTTGCCATTTATTTACATCTTCATCACTTTTTGGTCTACATGGCATTTTAATTTTCTCATCCTTACATTTGTATTTTTTACATAATTTTTTACACAGTCGTCCTACTATGAGTGGACTATATCCACAAAAAGTAGTATCAAGAAGTTGGTTTGTAACTGGACAAATCCAGGCTTCTTCCAATCTTTTGATTTTGCAAACATCATTACCTTCACGACCTGACAAATCAAGATAATAACAGCCAACGTATCTATCATCAGGATAGAAACGGGGATTGTTGTAACCTTCAGTGTCGTTAGCAGTAACTTTTGTAAGTACTTTCTTATCAACTAACGTATTCCATGCTTCTTGTACTATAGCTGCAATAATTCTAACATTAGTTTGAAGTTGTTCTAATGTATGAATTCCTAAGCCGGCGCAAAGGAGAACAACAATTCGGGGTTGTTTATCTGAAACTTCACCGTTTTCATTCTTTTTTACGCTTGGCCAATGTTTTAAATTATTGCGTGTGTCATCTAACGCAGCAATAGGACTACTTAGATTATTATCTCGAATATATTTCCTTTCATCATCAGCTAATGGTTGAATGTGATTATTTAACCTTAATACATAATCTATAGCAAGTTTAAGATAGTTTTGCCAGTCCGAGTCTGTGATCTTAATATTGTTCTTTTCTACATAATCAGATAAAACTGCAGGAATTTTGGCCGTTTTTAATGCTGGATAGTCAAGATATATAAATCCCATTGTTTCTGCATTGGTTTCATAAGCAGGCCGTCTACCAATAATGCCTCGAATTAACGCGGCTTTGTAGGCATTTTTATTCTGAGAGCCATCAGAGACTGTCAAATGCTCAAACATAGCTTGACTATAAATCATGTCTGAAAAGTCATGAAGCGATACACCCTCTGGTGAATTAGTTCGCATAAGAATGGCTCTTTGTTGCTCATTCAATGTCAGTATGAAATCCTTTGGTAGATTTGCTAATGGATTTGTTACTTGACGTTGTGCAAGTTCATAGAGGATATTTTTATTGCCTTGGTTACGTTCTACGTTTATGTTAAATGTCTTTGCAGAGATAGCTGTACCTTGACGGCTATCTGTAAAGGCGATGTACTTTCCCCAGGCTCTTCCTTCAGGTGCACATTCCCGAAGAAACACGGGGGAAACAGTTTGATTGATAAAATTAATTGGTATGCGGAAATGTTTCAAATTGAGTCGTTTACCTTGTGCCAAACGGCCACAGCTTGGGCAATAGGAATGGCCGTCCTCATTTCTAACTTCTACCCATTTACCATCATTATCAGGACATACTTCTAATGTGGATATATTCTTTTCATGAATAATATTCAATGTGCCAAATTGAGCTTTACTGATAGGGGTAAAGAATTTCTCTTTTTCGTAGGGTAACAAAAAGAAAGTATTGGGAAGTCCAGCACTTGTTAACTCATCCTCTTCTTCTTGTTCGGGTGTTAATTCAATAGCAAAATAATCATCTCGGTTTATTCCATCTTCGCAAGGAGTTATTTTATGAGTCTGAGAATCACTACAGCCCATAAGAACAAAACTTCCACAACGTTTACACTGTACAACTTCAAGCAGAGGTGCACCACAGTTTGGACAGACAGAAGATTTATACGTAGTTAGATGTCCATATTGGGGTATTGAAGAATTTACATCTGTACATTTTTCATTGGCACAAGCATAAAGACCACTTATTGCTCTCATAAAGAAATGTGCTCTTAAAGATAATACAGGAATATTATCTTGTGACATTTCACATAGGCTATCAACAAGCTTAAGAGCCGGCAAGAGGTTCTTATTATCGTAGGGAATATCAGGATAAAGCCATTCCCAGATTTGCTGAAGAGTCATACCCGCAACTTCATTTATTTTATTACGAAGTGATATAACTCTGTCAGCAGAAGGAAGGTTGTTATTGTTTAATTTATTAGTTAATGCATCCATATCAAGAGAACGAACAAGACGCTTTCCTCCGATAACCTTAATTTGCTCAATAGGTTGCCCTGTAATTGAGGATATAAACTCTGCAAGAGATTGTGTACCATCTTCTCCACCAATAGTAGCAGATGTGCAAGCAAAACGAACATCGCTTGCATTTTTTCCAAACGCATCAAGTATTCTTTTGATTTGATAAGCGAGTTCTACAGCTGCTGAACCAGAATAACTGTGTGCTTCATCTATGATAATCCAGCGAAGCCTTCCTGCTGATTCCTGTAACATTTGTTGGTCTTTTTGACGTACCAGTATGTATTCAAGCATACTTGGATTGGTCAATAAAATCTCAGGACGTGTACCCTCATTCTTTGTATCTCGTATTAAGTCACGAGTCGTAATTTCATTTGGTAGGGGCTCATTCCTTCCATCTTCATGATATTCTGGAGTATCTCCATTATATACTGCAAAATGAAGACCTGTGGCTTGACAATATTCAGACAGACGTTTCTTTTGATCTTCCATTAAAGCATTTAAAGGATAGAGGAAGATAGCTTCGATAGCGTTTGTTTTACCTTGTTCATACAAATCACTCAATACGGGATACATGAAGCATTCCGTTTTTCCTGAACCTGTACCTGAAGTTACAACAATACTATTACCTTTAGCAAGTGCTTTCCAACTTTCAGCTTGATGTTTGAAAGGAGAAAATGGTCTGAACTCTTTCCCTGCATCCTCTGCCTTTTTCCTTCTGATATTTTCAAGCTTATTCCATACATCCTGATTAATTGCAGAATGCCAAGAATCGTCTTCTGTTAGTTCCCAACCGAATGTGCTTTGAAAAACGGGCTCTGACAAAAGTGGTTCTTTATCAAAAAGTTCCTCTATTGCATGGCGCATAGAATGATTACCAGGTGTCCAAAGAGAAAGCAATGCTAGACGCATGTTTTCTTCTGCCTCTTTGTATATATTTTCAAATTTCATATCTAAAATGACTTAATTTATTATTTAATGTTATTACAAAATGATGGTTTGAAGATTTAGAACAGAAAATAATACTTCTACGTATTTCTTCTTTTGTTGAAAACAAATCAATGTTCTTTCTTAAATGTGCTACAACAGCATTCACTCGTTTATAAAACCAAAGTTCATTGCCTAATTTCCCCGGTTCAATGAATTTATTAAAAAAGGTTCCAACTTCCTCACCAAGATAATCTTGATTATACTCAATGTATCCATTGCTTCCTCTTTCTATAAACGTACATATTTCTTTAGGAGTTTTAATAATCGTTTCGGCCAACGACAATGTGATTCCATGAGAATTAGTATCATATGCTTCTATCATAGAAGATATGCATAAGTCGCCAAGCCAATTAGTAAAAGAACTTATAACATCTTCAAGACATTGTCCGATATTTTCTGTATATCTTTCTTCGTCACTCAAAGCCTCTAAATACTTCATCATTTCTTCTCCGTTCTGATTAATAGACCATTTAATATAAATCTCTTGAATAGCAGAAGATCTTGGATCTTCTCCCATAAATGAATAAAGATTTGAGAGTACACTTTGTAAATAAGGCTGTAACCAGTACCACTGAAATGCAAGGTCATTACTGAAGCTTTTTAATTTTTCTTTTAAAATTTCTCTTTCTTCTTCATTATTACATTTCACAAATAACTGGAATGCGAGACAAAGCAATGACTTGTAATCTTGAGCAACACAGAAAAGTTCTAAAATAGAGCTTGCAGGAATATCTTCTTTCTGCGTTCTTTCAAACCAACCAAGTATAGTTTGCCATAGCCTATCGTCCAGTATAGAATGTTGTAGATTTTCTTTAATTGTTGCTATAGCTATTTCTCTATTATTAGCTCTATATGTTCCATCCATTTCTTTAGTGAGATCAACTAAAGCTGGGCAAATTCGGCCTCTTGTTCGACCGATTAATATAGTTTTACCCCAGGCTCGAATTGATTCTGGAAGTACATAGGCTTCATTTTCATAGTCATAACTCATTTCGATAGGTTCTAATTCGGGCTCATCTAATTTAATCAGTTTGAGGACATTTGTAAATTTTATCGGCCTACGATACTTACCTGTAATTATTACATGCCCATCAGAAGTTTGAAAAGGCCTAAATGGAGACTCCTTTATGCTGAAGCCTAAAACATTACCATCGGTAAGTTTAAATTGTACTCTAATTTCCGCATGAAGCATGTTTTGAGAAGTTCGCTCTAATAATGATCGCAAAGTTTCTCTAGAGTCGAATAAAGTCAAAAGACTTCCTTCGTATGGAATCTGTTTAAATAGTTGACCGTCCTCATAAATATATAATTTATCATCTTTCCAACGTAATTCCCTTTTTATATTACCATATATGTATTCCTTTATATCTTGTCCCACAAGGTGATACTGGTATTTATCAATATCTGAATATGGTATCCAACAATCATTATCAATTTTTTCACCGTAGATATTAATTATTGAAAAATCCTTGAATGGGGCTTTAACAGATAGACTAAATTGGTTATTACTATTTTTGTAAGGAGTAAATGTAAAGACTATCTTGCGTGGGTCATGACAGTCTTCTTTTTTTATTTCCCAGACATCATTGACTTTTCTTTTTCCTTCAGTTGTTGTAACATGTCCATGGCTCCACGATACTTTTATTTGACAAGAATCCTTATCTGCCTTTTCTAAACAGACGACCAAACCATCACCTATATTTATGAATTTTATAGGTGTGACATAGTTGCCATTATTATCGATGGCGCGAGCAAAGATTTCTCCATAGGAAGGGGATTCTTCCCAGGTGTTTTGCCATTTATCTCTATATTGAACATTCCGCCGTTTTGACTCTACACCATCCTCCGTATCATAGCATAAAGTGTAAATACATTTATTTGCATCGTACAGGGATTCGATTATGTGTGGCTCAAACATAGGTGATGACTGCATTTCTGTCCAGTATAATGGTGCGTTCATACCAAAAGTAATTGTGCCATCAGTGCATTTAACTATAATATTATCTTTATATTCTGACGATATATGGATAACATTTAATTTTGTTTGATTCCATAAGTATTCTTCAACATTGAATTGCTTATCATCTTCGATAATCCATCCTTCAGGGACCAAAAGTAGAGATTCCTGTCGTCCAATTTTGTTACCAAGCTCATATTTCCCATCTTTGTTCCTAAATAATAGGTGAGGTACTCCCATATCAAGTCTATCACTTATATAGGGGTTTTCTTGATTGTGTATGAAAAGAGAAACGTATTCTCCATCATAGTATGGATGTTTGCTAATAACTGTATAACGGCAGAAATTATTTGCATAATCAAATGTATCAACAGATTGACCATTCTTTCTTATATTAACAGAATAGAAGGATATATTGTCAAGTCCTTGCTCAATGAGAAAGGCTTGTGGCAAACACTGTAAACCCTTAAAAATGAATTTAGTATGTATTTTCTTTTCAACATTGTCAACATTAAATTCCCATGAAAGTGAAAAAGGATGTAACTGATTATGATATATTCTTTCTTGTTTGGCAAGCTCTGTTAAATATAAATACCAAGGATCATTTTCATTTTCACAATAAAAGGGCATTAACATATACTGTTCGGCTTCGATACCCATAATAAGTTGTTCGCAATAGTCTTTCATGCATTGACTTTGCGATGCAACTAATCCAAGATTAAGTTCTTCAAAATTAATTTTTCTGTTTACGAGGCCTCGTGTAAAGCGATCCCATACGGAGTTGGTAATGTTTGCTGTTGCTAATCTCATGGGAAGTCCTCCCTGGTAAAGCATATCGTTCAACGGATCAGCTCTACCACCATCATATTTCTCAATCTTAAGCTTCTTGGCTCCTCGTACGGCTGCTTCATATAACTTGTTACAGAGGTTTACACTATGCCTTGTTGACTCTAAAGCGTCATAAACCATTTGCTTACTGTGCTTACCGTCAACATATAACCTACGCCAGTATTCTGCAAAGAATAGGGTGGCTTCTTTACACATGGTAATAAATGGATTATCCATATTTATTATATGTGTACGCTTCTCAAGAAGTTTACGTAATTCTTTGAATTCTTCTTCGGTAATTTTCAGTTTCCAAAGCGGTAGTGGACATTCATCAAGCCCCCTTTTTTTTAATATAGATTCAAAGTAGTTCATATCTACTTAATTTTACTGTTCTACTATTATTGCAAAAATACCAGTTATTAGTGCAGACTATCTGCACTAATAAAAGTAAGTTATTCTTCTACTATAAAATCAAGTCCAAGCTGTGATGCAGATTCCTTAATGCTTTTAACTGTTGCGGAGTTTTCAGCTAATGGATTTGCATTGGTTGATTTGGCAGTAAATTTGACTTCAATGCTAAGATTATTGTTCCTAAGAGTTTGTACAAAACTTGTAAACAATTGCGCATAATTTTCCAAAGGAATACGACCGCTAATTGTAACTTTGCTATATGTTTTTGAAGTAGATGAATTCTTTTCCTCATCGTTTTCTGTTCCTTTATTTGTAGTTGTCTTTTCTCCATTTCCATCAGAATTTAAGCCAGCACCGTTGTTAGAATCATTTCCTGCAGATGTCATAACTACGGATGGATCGACTAACCAATAGTCTTCACTGTTTACATCGAGGAATGGAACAGAATCATTTTTTGTAATACGTGACCATTTTCCTGGAACTCCAAAGGCGACATTGAATACACCATTTGTACAGTACCTATTGACGGTTTCAATAATTGCAGAAGGACCAGTAATCATTGGCTTATCATCAAATCTGAGGAATGTTTCATATAAATCCTTGACTTTTATGCCTTTATCTTTTCCTGGAAGCATATTAATTCGGTCAAGTAGATTACGACCAATTGCATTGATTATCCATTCTTCCTCGGTAATCTCACTTATGAGATTTTGCCGGATTTGAGATGAAAAATCAGCAGCATAGTTCTTTAATATATAACTTTCAATACCTTCCTTTGCTGAATATTTTATAACCGTATTATATGCACGTATAAGTGCCTCATTTACACCGGTTTCATATTCACGTTTACGATTTTGAACTTCTGTATTTTGATCCTTTTCAAGTCTGCCTGAGTATTCCATGATAATTTTCGTACATGCAAGATAATCCTTGAGTTTATCACTTAATGCACTTAGACCAGCTTCAGAACATACTAAATAAAATATTGTATTTCTATATACACGCTCACTATTTCCTTTTTTTAATGCAATTTCTTTAATAGTATTGGTTAAACTTACTGAAGGATTGCTTCCAGTTGGCATAGTCTTTGAAGGTGGTAGTATTACTATTGTAAGTCGTTTCTGTTCGGGTACATCCGCTGAAGGACATACAAGAACATTTAATTCATGTACATAAGAAACTGAGTTCTTAAGTCTATTAATAATTTCAGCTTCAATATCTTCTTTTTTTACTTCAGACTTAGCTTGGGCTATAAGTATATTGATATTTGCTTTTGATTCGAACCAATACGTAGCACCTCCAACCTTTGTAGAATAGAGGTAGTGGGCTACTTGTTCAAGTTTATTTAGTGCTCCATCTATATCGTTATGGTTGAATGCTTTCGGACGAAGCATGCAAAGTTTTAGTTGCTTAATATCAAGTCCTTTATTCTGCTTCGCACCAATTGATGCCATTAGTAAAGTCGTAGCTATACCTTGTGTCATATGGTATTGTCCGATATTACTTGTTGGATCTGTTTCGTCTATTTTTCGAGCATTACTTGAACTTCCGTATACATCAGCAAGCATTACTGTTTCCCAGTTGCTTCCCATTAAATGAGTTATTGTTCCGGTCAATGAATTAAGATTCTCAAAATTTACGTCTGATGTGTGAATCAAGAGTTGAGAACCTGTTAGAGAAGTTCTACGTCGCCATAAATCTTGTACAATAGATGCTAACAGACGCAGTACACCACGAGTGCGCTGGAAACGAGAATCACTTCCCCAACGTTGACGGAACATTTCAATTAATTCTGGATGAAATGGATATGATTTTTTAATTTTATTCGCATATTCCATTCTGTCACAGAATTCGGGAAGATCGCGATAACGATTGTGGTACATGTCCTTGTATCGTTTTGCAACCAGATCAACTACAGAAGGATCTTTAATCTGTTCGAATAATCTTCGGCGAACAACTTCAAAGATTTCTTCATCTTCAACTGGCTTTACGCTTGAGCCGACTCGTACGATACGTGTTTGAAGAGCATCAAGAACTATTTGTCCAATTTGGGAATCTGCCACTTCGGTAGCGCTGGCTGGAAGAGTAGCTATAAGAACGCACTTTGGTACAGACGATACAACTTCAGTCAGAGTTTGCATGAAGCTATTGGTTTGGCTAAATAAATTGCCGTCACCTACTTTTTTCGATGTGGCTTTAACACAGTAATCCGCTAACTCATCAATAAGTATAAGTGATGTACCTGCAGACTGAAATATTGGCTTTAATATTCCTGATGCCGGAGCTGTACGCTCTATATCGTTTTGCTTTATCTTTTCATAGGCTTCAACGCCTCCTAGTTGATAGGCGAGTTCACCCCACAAAGTGTATATTGTGAAGCCTTCCGGAGTTTGCCTACCTTGTGAAACATCTGTTGTGTTATTGGTAAATACAGCAACCTTAGCATCTTTAAAGTTAGGTTTAACTCCATCCTGAAGAATATGCTTACAACTTTCTGATTCAAGCAAGTGTGCACCACTTTTTACAATGTGATATATAGAGATTAATGTATGTGTTTTACCACCTCCAAAACCTGTTTGAAGTGATATTACACGATTCTCTGTTTCCTCACCGTTTAATGCGAGTACAACGCGATTTACAATATCACGTAATCCTGCTGATATATATGTTTTTGCAAAGAATGATGTAGGATTGTTATATACTTCAGGTCCTGTTCCTAATGCAACTTCATTTAAATTTGCAGCGAAGACAGACTCGTCAAGAACTCCGCTCCTAATATCATAATGAGGCAGGCAGTTATTAAACCATGAAGGTAGAGGAGAACCGTCATCAAGAACTGTAGTATCTATAGGAGTTGAAGTAACTGTTGTCACAGCTATAGGTGCTACAGCTGCTGGCGCAAATGTATGTTTATTCTGTAACCTATCTATTTCCTGACGAAGCTCCTTCATACCAAGCATATTAGCTACAAGCTTCATATTACTAAAAGCTCTTTCCCTTTCGTCCTCAGTTAACGGAGTAAAATGTTGACATTTATTACGTGCCTCTCTTAATTCTCCCATTACACTCTCAAACGTATAGGTCTTACTCTTATCATTTCCAAGTTCCTCGGCAAGTTCATCGCGAAATTTACTAGCGAGGAAAGTAAGGTTATGATAATCTATTCGTAACATAGGTTCTACACCTTGCCGAGATGCCTGATTCCATGAATCTTGTTTTTGGGCAGTTAGTCTTTGAAAAAATACTCCTTCCCAGGGTTCACCGGGGAAATGATTTTGCAGTACACTTACCAGGAACGGACGCATTGCATCGAGAAAGATTCCTAATGCTTGGAAAATATTTTCGTTATTCATATTCATTATTTTAATGCGTTAAAAATCAATATTCTCAAATAGATTACTTTGTTTGAATTTGAATTCCTCGTGACAGTGCTGTCTCAAATCTTCTGCATTTTGAAGAATTCCATTAATCTGAGTAAGATCATCACATGCTGGCAATAATTCTTTTAAAGTTGCTAATAAGCGCCAGAGTGGAGAGGATGAGTCTGGACATATCTCTCTGACGAATTTTAGTATCAATCCTCTGTCTCCATTGCGATAAAGGATTATGAGCCGATGTGCCTGTTTAATGAGAGAGTCTCCAGGGCGAGTTCCTTCCACAGAAGAACCTCCTATATGCTCTTCTGCCATTGCAATATGCATCTTTTTTCCTTCCAAAATAAGTAAACCTTCCTGCTGAATATCTTTAATGTTTACATTTACTCCGACACGGGTGAATTTAGTTGCATCATCAAAATCTGTTTCACCTGTTCCATTCAATTGTAACCAGCCAATATAAAACTTGGTATAATCGTCGCCTTGTACACCTTTAAGCAATGCATTGAATGCAGCGTTTCTTGCCATTTCAAGTAATTCGGCTACAGTCACTTCACTACCATCAGATTTCTCTACACACTTGTATTTACCAAACTCGCTAACAGCTTGTCCAAAACAAGCTGTTAGAAGGTCTGCTCCACGGAAGCCAAGTTCATAGAGAGATTCAACTTCAGCAGTCACTTTATTTTCTATGTCTTTTTTTACAGATTTATAATCACCATATCCATTGCGCTCAGATGGTCTGCAAGAAACTGTTACAGATGACTCTAGATATGCCATTTCAGTTTTTAATGCACCTTGCATTTCTGTATCCATAGGCCATGAACCAGTAATATTCATACGTGCATCAAGAATAGAATTGCAAAGAGTAGTCCACGCCTCTGTACTTTGATGTGCATACATTATACTTACAACATCTGATGTTTGCTCCTCTATTGCGTCAAAAATAGCTGTTAATTTCTTTTCAAAAAACAATCTAGCTTCATTTTCATTATCATTATGATGATGTTTTAGAGCTGTACATTCTTCTCCTTTTGGTGTGTATGGTGTAGCAAAGTTTAGAGGATAAATATCTCCTAAAGTTTTCTTCATCCATACATAAAAGAAATCTGATATATCTGCATATGCAATAGCATCATAGTACGGTGGATCAGTAACTACTGAAGTCAATGTTTTTTTATCAAATTGACTTTTTTCTCCGCTAGAGGCATTTGCGAATATAGCATGGAAACAATTTGAACTTTCGCTTTCAAAGTATCTAGAAATCCATTCCAATTGGTTCAATGCACTTCCTGAACTTTTACAGAAAGGATTTGATTCAGGATAGTCAAAAGTCATAGGTATTGCTTGTCTACTCATAATTCTTTCTAATGTTTCTCGACCAGTATGCCAAACACCTAGTGAAGTATTTGCTACAGCAATTCTATCTATCCATATAGCCAGATAAGTGAGAACAGCTTTATTATATTCATTTTGTGCAATACGGTTTTCTAATGCTTTAAATTGTGAAACAAATTCATTAAGAGTGCATATTTGTCTATCAGAAAAAATTTGTCCATAGTTATCTAGTCCCCAGCCAGGAGTATTAAAATTTCTAGTGTTTTTAACTTCCATTTTTGCATTGGGCCGAGGAGAATCATTAGGAATTTGATTTAAAATTTTAAATTCCTGATTATTGGGAAGACGATAATACTTTCCTTGATTATTTTCGCATATAGTCGCGACTAATCTTTCTCCTGTTGTATGATTCCGAAATTGCTCTTTTACCTGATTAACGCTTGTTATACTGCCACAACAGGGACAAATTAAATTTCCCCGATTGTTCCAGCCTTTAAGATTGCATAATCCCTCCTTTATTTCAAAAGCAATTTGATTTTCAGATATAATAGGATTAAGATATACTCTTTTTTTTGATGTATTACAAAGATAGAAACCTTTCATCATTGGAACTACAGCATTGCAGCTTGGATTAGAGCATTTTGCAGTCCTAACCCAATAATATGCTATAGGTTTAGTTCCGTCGTTATCAGCAGGATATAAGCATCCCATTTTATTTTCAGTCAGTTCCAGTATTTCCTTTGCATAATATTCCACATCCCAACTTAATCTATTTGGTATATGATAATTTCTTTCAGAATCTATAACAATGTTACGTTCAGCCTCTTGTGACATTTTTATACCTCTTTCACCATACAACGTGATAAATTCCTTTTCGCTGTATAAGATTGGTTTTCCGTATTTTTGAGGGAATTCTGCAGAACCTTTCTCTATGATATGTGCAACGGGATTAATATCATTTCCATAACTTCGACATCCAAGTCTTGCTGCTTCCAATGGGATAGCGCCACCGCCTGCAAAAGGATCAAAAACCGAAGGCATATGAGATAAGAACATGTCAATAGCAGAATTCAGATTACTTTCCATATCATCTACTTCTGCTGTTATGATATGGCGGTCTACTATTCCATAAAGTGCATCTTCTGCTTCTTTTATTCTACTAAAAGCTTCAGTGAAGTTCCTGTGATGTGTCTCATACCCAAGTTCTGGCTGTTGCTCTGCATTATATGCGACCCAAATTAGTTCTCTTGCGATACTGAGAACTTTTGGATTGTTCCGATTTTCCCATTTAATTAAAGAGCCATCAGTTAACTGATCTTTAGGAGGTGTTGATTTACCAGACATCATATTTTTTTGACATATATCGGAGAACTTTCCAATAAACATCATCAAACGATTTCGTAGATTATCTTCCATAGGATCAGCTACAGATGTGTATGGTATGTCTGTATAAGGCATATACATATACTGAGTCAATATATCATTACTCGGATTCAACAACTCATAAACTGCATCCTTGAAGGCTTGAGGACAATTTTCATCCAAAGGGTCAGGGACAAGACTTGCAAAAACAATAGCTCTACACACTGGCAGAGGACGGCGAGCCCACCAAAGGTGGAGAGTAGAAATATGACCGTGACGTATAGACTTGTCACGAACACTTTCTGCTGAAATTTCCTTGATTGGAAGTGCTATTTCTATAAGTTTTTTTGCTTTCATATATTTAAATTTCTAATTTTTCTTTTTTAGTTTGCCATTCTTCCAAAGAAAGGAAAAATTGGATTCCTTTAGATTTTTGTTCAAATTCCAACTTTTCAATTGGATTGTTTATAACATTGAGCGCAGGCTTTTCACTGCGACATTCTGTAACTATATAAAGCCATGAGCGTGAGCCAAGTTGAGCTAATCGGTTCATTTCATTTTCGCTGAGCATTACACCGTCTGTACCTGATCGCCCTTTCACTTCAATATAGCGTTTATTACCAAGATCATCCAAGCTTTTGATGTCATAGCCTACATTTTCTTTAGAAACATCGGTAGTTGTACGTCCATGAGAGATTTCGTAATCAATAGCAACTTTCATAGCGATGGATTCTACTTCATCGTCTCTGCTCATACCAAAGTTCTCTTTGTATTCAATCTGGTTTAGTGGGACAACGTATGCACACCCTAAAACCTTGGGCTCTATAGGGAACAATTCGACTTGACTATCGATCTGTTTCATTCGTTCATGCTTACGTTCTTTTAGTAATTGATACCGAGCTTCTTTGGCTAATAGTTTTTGCTGAATCTTCTCATCATCTGTAAACAGAATTTTATTTTGAAGCTCATTAATTTCACCTTGAATATCGAGGATAATTTGTGTGAATGCTGTCTGCAAATACTCCCTACGACTTTTTATGTCTTCTTTAACCATTTTCTCTGTTGATTCGAGTAACGGTTCTGTTTGATTTTCAAATGCCCACTCAATAACTTCTGTTTCTTTTGCTGATTCAGGAGGAGTTATTTCTTTTGCAAACTCAATAGGTGGACAAAGATCAAGAAGTTTAGCAGGTGAGGTCTGATGAAATATTCCATTTTCATCCTGACAAACAAGCGTTAATAATTCTGTCGCTATATTGGGCTCACCACTTTGAGTTGGCCGATTATCTTGAATTTGATTCTTTATAAAGAACGCAAAATAAGGATATTTATCTTCAGGTGACACAAGTACAGTACCTTTCAGTGTATCATCTCGAAATGTTTGTCTGACTGTATCAACCAAACAATCAAAAAGGGCATTCCCAGGATTAATATAATGAGCTCTTCCATATCCGGTATTACTACTTTGATACTCTAAGAATTTATTTTTATCAAAGAAAAAATATAGTTCCGAAATGTTCTCTGCATATATGTTATACAGTTCTTTCAATTTCTGAACTATTATATCGGGAATATAGGTTATCTGAAAAATATTATCAGCAATTTCTCTAAACTGTCCACCAAGGTGCTTAAAAGCACGTTCGAAGAACAATCTAATATAGATTGGCTGCAAACGTTTTTCGTCACTATCATCTTTGAGTTGACGAGCATCCTTATAGTCTACCGTAGAATGGGCTATTTCATTGTTTTTATTATTAATAGATTCTTGAAACAAGTTTCCTAATTCATCTGTGTTTCGGTCTACGAAAATATCAAGTTCGTTTTCCTGACCATTAAGGACAGAAGATATTATACTGTTCAGTGAGATACCTTTCAGTACATCTTGTATAACATCATATACACGATCATCGCCCAACTGTTCCCGTATAATATCAAGCTTTGTTAGGAGCTTTTCAAGAACAACACCTTCACGAGTGTTGCCAGCCACCATATTGAATACGATGACATCCGATTTTTGTCCATAGCGATGAATTCTACCCATTCGTTGCTCCAAACGATTGGGATTCCAAGGAATATCCCAGTTGATTAGTAAACGGCAGAACTGTAGGTTAATACCTTCTCCTGCCGCATCTGTACATATCAGTATTTGAATGTCGGGAGTCATGAATCTACATTGTGACTCACGACGTTCATCAACAGACATGCCGCCATGGATAATAGCTACATGATAGCCATTATTACTTAATCGTTCTTGAAGGTATAGGAGAGTGTCTTTATGTTCTGTAAAGATAACTAGTTTCTCACCCTCTATCACTCCTTGTGAAGTCAGTAGTTTCTTAAGTTCTGTATATTTTTGTTCTTCTTGTTGTTTATTATAAAGTGTATTGGCCATCTCAAACAAAGACTTAACTTCACCTGCCTCTACTTTTATTTCTGAAAGGCTTTTTGCTGTTGTAAAGAGTTTCAACTTTTTGGGATCAGCCATAATATTATCAAGTACATCACGCTCTTCGTCATCAAGTTCATCGAGATCATTGATGTTTGTAATTTCAAATTCTTCTAATTTAATGCGTTGTTTCCATAGAGATGGATTTTTATCAAGTTCATCAGAGAGCTCCTGAAGAGCTAACCAACGTTTTTGTAACGTATTCCGTATGGCATAAATTGAACTTACCAATCGGCGTTGCATTACCTGTAAAGCCAAAGAAACGTGAATATTCTTTGTTTCATTTGCTTCTTTTTTACGCTTTGTCAGATAATTTGTAACTGCATCATATAAACGTTTCTCATCAGGTGTCAGATTGTAGCTTACTGTCTTAGTATAACGTTTTTTATACAACGAGGTTCCGTTCCAATCCTTCATATCTTCTTTCAGACGACGAATAAAAAACTTATTTACTCCATTTAAACTAAGTTCACGCACACGTTCTGTCGCAAGGTCATCTGTCGCAAAAATATCCTCGTCAAGCAGTTGCATTAACCGCTTGAATGTATCCTTCCTTCCTCTATGTGGAGTAGCTGTAAGAAGTAATAAATGTTCACATTGTTTAGAGATAATGTGAGCTACTTCATAACGCTTTGATTTATAAATCTTTTCACCATATTCGTAAGCTGAAAGTTTATGAGCTTCATCAAAGATGACTAGGTCCCAAATGTTTTTTTCAATAACCTGTATTACATCTTCTCTACAAATAAAGTCAATAGAAGTTACTATAAGATTACTTGTTTGAAATACAGTTGGTTCAGAAGAAAACACACTACGATTTACTAGCTTAAAAGGTATATTAAATTTAACACCCATTTCATCTTCTTGCCATTGTTTGGTTAGACCACCGGGTGTAACTATGAGTACGCGTTTCACAATTTTGCGCATAATCAGTTCTTTGACGAGAAGTCCTGCCATAATTGTTTTTCCTGCCCCCGTATCATCAGCTAGTAAAAAACGTATCTTTGGTTGAGGTAGCAAATATTTATATACCGCTTCTACTTGATGGGGAAGTGGATCTACAATACTGCAGTTAATTGCAAACATAGGATCAAACTGGTATGCAGAATTAATTCGTTCTGCCTCTGCAAACAAAACGAATTTTTCTGGATCTCCTTTGAAATTAAACTCACCATCGGAAGTCAAAACTTCTAATGCAGACAACTGTTGCTCATTAAGAATTTTTGAAGAACGTCTATTGCTATTGATACCTGTGAAGACCAAGGAATATTGGGACCCTAGTCTCTTTATTTTATCAACTACAACAGTTTCATTTGGGCTGAGATTTTTTATTATATCACCAGTTTTAATCATAACTTCCTATTTACATTTTTGAATGCAATTTATTGTCTTTCTGTGCAGTCAACCTGCATTGAAGCGTATTTGTTTAAATTGTTTTTAATTTTTTCAATAATTCGTTCCCTTAACCATTGTGGTTTAATAACTTCTACTTGATCTCCATAAAATAGGATGTGTGCTTCTAACTCTGGATTTGGTCGGACTGATATTTGAACAGTGCGATCGTCTTTACTTAATATTATTTGAGAATGGTGAATAGGTTTCGTTACTACATAAGGAAACCTGTCTTCATCAAACTTTAAAATTATATTCTCTATTTTTACTTCAGGGGAAGGTATTGTAACTCCTAATACATCCTTGAAATATTCATTAAAATCAATGTTATTATTAGGGATGAATGGAACATTTGCTCGTGAGAACTTTACGATTCTGTCGAGAGCCTTATTTGTAATATAATTTTCATTAGTGCCTTCCTGTAACCCTATAAGAAACCAACGATTATTGAATTGCTTTAAATGATATGGGTGAACTATTGATTTGGTTTCATTCCCTGCATATGTTCGATACTGTAAATCAATAGGCTGGTGATTAATGGCACAATCTATTAGCTCTCCCAAGAACTCTAAGCCTTTCAGTAAATTATTTTGTTCAAATGAAACTACATTTTCGGTATTAGGTTTTACGCCAAATCTAAATTCAAGATTTGAAATAACATCCTCTAACCAGGCATTATTGGGTACACCACGGAATCGGCTATGTATATCGATTGTGGAACGAAGAGAAGCCACTTCCTCAGTGGATAACTCATTGTTGAAAATAGAAAATGTTGGATCCGAATAACGATAGTAACTTTTTCTACCATCAAAAGGATATGCTTCAATTGGAGCATTGTAAGTAACTCTGTCACGCATATACTTTATGTCTTCACGTATCTGTCTTATACTGATCTGAGTACCACATAAGTCTAACAAGGCCTCATTGACTTTATCTATGAGGTCTTCAATAGTATATTTATGGTGATAATCGCTGAAACAACGGTCAAGTATTTGATAGCGAAGTTGTGCATTTTTGTTGGTAGGCATCGTGTTCTTATGCTTTAACTTTATTATTTTACAGGTTTTACAGAAACGACGTCATCTAAACGGACGAGGTCGTTTATATCACATTTGAGACACCTTGCTATTTCAATTAGGTTTTCTAATGTAGGCTGCGAGGTATTTGTTACCCATTTAGAGATAGTTGCAGGATCCTTACCAAGCATTTTAGCCAATTCCTTATTGGTTATCATGCGCTCTGCAAGCATCACTTTTATTCGATTTAGGGGTTGTTTCTCCATGCTTTTAGCAGTTTAATTTATTATATATGGCAAATTTAATCTTTTTCTGTCTAAAATAGTTCTATTTGTGCTAAAATATCACGTGATAGGCAAAATAAATGATGATTTCGTCAATACTTTAAGTGAATTCTTTGTAAATTAGTGCATTATTTGGTATTGGAGAATTAATGTACAAAGTATAAATATAAATGATAACAAAACTCAAAGATTTAATGTCTCTGAATGGTGAAATGAATGCAGCAGAGATAGAGTCACGATTTACTCAAATAGCCAAATTGCTGTTTGAAAATTTTGCAATACAAAAGGGAGAAAAAATCTATCTTTTTAAAGAGATTGAGTTTTACTTCTACAATAAGCATCATCGTGACATTATCACTCATCCCCGTTTCTCCGATTCTTTATACTGGTACGTGAATGACTTTGGAGGTATTGATTTGAATTTCCCAAGTGAGATTTGTAAAAAGGATGGGATTGACAGCACTGGGAAAAAAGTAGATAAGTATATATTGGATGATAGCTCTTACTTTGGAGGCATTCTGATCCGTCAGTTAGTCAGCGAGGATAAAAGCGATATTTTAGAAGGCCCCTGGGCTTGTGCAGAGCTGTTCAGACTTCATCATGCCTTAGAACAGGACAATAATTTCCCTTTTCTTGTAGAGCGAAATAACGGTATGATTGGATATATCTGTAAACCCAGATTGAATCTTCTAACCGGTAAGCAGACTATTGAAAGTAAAGTGGATTATATACTTGGAGAATATCTATCACATCCAGACCGAACAGAGTTACACGAAGCGTTTTCCTCTTTTAAGGATAAGCGATACAGATATGTGCGGTGTGACCAGTTGCTACATGACAGTGAAACAAATGAAGTCTATTTGTCACCCTGGCTGAAGGATAAGAAGGATGGACATCCGGAATTTTACCAGCGTCTGACTAATCTTCTGAAGAATTGCGACATAGAACCCAAAGAGTTGAAATGTACCAGAGATTATTGGGCACGCGACTACATGCCTATTCAGTTGAATGAGAATGAGTTCTTGAAGTACCAATATTATCCGGACTATCTGATGAAGAGCAACAATCCAGAGGATGCTGAAACAAGAACCGAATGTACTAATGTACTACGTGGAATGGGGATAAACTGTCGTTCAACAAAGCTAATAATTGACGGCGGAAATATGGTCCCATGTGGCCCTTATATTGTGATGACGGATAAGGTGTTTACAGAGAATGGTAAAGAAAAAGAGGATACAGTGTTCAAAGCTGAGTTGGAGTCAGAACTTGGACATCCCGTGATTATAATTCCATGGAAAATGCACGGTGACTTTAATGCTCGTGATACAGACAAGTACGGTCATTCGGATGGGTTTGTCAAATGGTGTGGTGGCAACAGTATCCTGATGGGTAATCATGGAGATCAATACCCGGAAGAAGCTGCTGCTATCCGACACATTCTTGAAAAATATGGCTTTGAAGTCACAGAGATGCGATTTGCGAACAAGGTTGGTTCGCCACGGACAGACTTAAATTGGGCTTACATCAATTTCCTGCAAGTCGGTAACAAGATTATCATGCCAATATTCAATATTAATGAGGATGCTATTGCTTGGCAATATTTACATGAAGCATTCCCTGATTGCGAGATTCATCAAATTGAAATGGCTGAAGTAGCAGAGGAAGGTGGTACTTTACATTGTATAAGCTGGAACATTCGGAGATAATGGAATTTAGCTTAGAGAGGAAAAACTGCATTTATATTGACTTATGTAATTCATTTAAGCTAATTCTTTGTAAATTTGTAGATTGAAATTACGAAAAAGGTCTAAGTGATTGAAAATGAGTTGCAGTTACCAACTCATAGTAGTAATAGGTTACGAATTAGTTAGTTATCTGCTGTTTTATTCTTCTGCGCGTTGCGTAACCTTCAAAGAACTCTTCGTATGCAAAAGTAGCACTTTAATGGCATATATTGAAATAAAAATCCAGCTTTTTAAGCTCCACAGACAAGTTTTTCCGTAAAAGCGAATTTATTCGTAGGAACATCATCATCAATAAATTGACGACCATGTTCCTACTATTGCATAAGCATAGAAAAGGGCTTTGCGTCAAGCCTGAACCATGTTCAGACTGATGATGCAAGGCCCCTTTCTTTTTTTGCTTATGCCACAAGCGGTGCTTTTACGGCTGTCACCTGTTGATTTTCTTTTTTTGTCGATTCCTCTAATCGAAAACGGAAGTCATGGGTAACCACACCTTCCATAAATGAAAAGTGCCATTACCCAGCATCTAAGGTGGTGTGATATTAAAATGATAGATGGCGTGCCGACAATCAGCATCATACAGCGAAAGACAAAGCGTCCTGCCATTATTCCGCTCAATGAAATGGCGCAATCGTTGTTGCCACCTCGGACGGATGACAATCCGGAAAGTCTTGTGTTTCACCTTGTCAAGAAGTCAGACAACGTATCGAAATACGTAAGAAGACTTAAAGAAAAGGCTGGCATAGAAAAGGATTTGACCTACCATTGCTCACGGCATACGACAGCATCGTTGGCTATCTCAGCAGGAGCAGACATATCAGCAGTGAAGGATGTTTTGGGACATGGAAGCATCACTTCAACCGAAGTTTATGCAAAAGTGGCTCTTGAAAAGAAGATAGAGGCGGTCAATCTGTTTAATGGCGTGTTTGATTGAGACATACAGCAGGGTGCGAACAATGGGGAAGTCTTACTTCTTCCCTTTTGTTGGTAATTTGCCGTCAGGCTGTATTCAAAAAACGCTTGTGTTCAAATAAATCAGCAAGACTTATCTGGACACAGGCTTTTTCATGTTCAATTTAATCTTTGATATAGATGACAACAGGATTAATATACGCTCGTGTCTCCAGTATTGGTGACAGACAGAGCACGGAAAGACAGGTCAAAGACTTGTCTGAGTATGCAAAATATAAGGAAATAGAAATCCACAAGGTCTTTGAGGAACACTCTGGTGCAAAGAAGAATGATGAGCGTCCAGTGTTGTGTGAGGCAATGGAGTTCTGTAAGGAAAAGCGCATCAGCATTTTACTTGTCAGTGAACTGTCAAGATTGGGGCGCAATGCGTTTGAGGTGCTTGCCTCTGTCAAGGAACTCATTGACTGTGGCATCAACCTCTACATACAAAAGGAACAGCTTACATTATTGGACGAAGAAGGACATCCGTCCCTCTTTGCCCCGATAATGATAGCCACGCTTTCGACCTGTGCGCAATTGGAGCGTGACAATATCTCATTCCGATTGCAGTCAGGAAGGAAGCGGTATATAGAGAAAGGTGGAAAACTCGGACGCAAGGTAGGCTCTGTAAAAACGTCAGAACAGATGAAAACCGAATATAGGGAAGTAGTAAGTTTGCTCCGCAAGGGGTATTCCATTCGGGATGTGGCGAAGTTGTGTGGTAAAAGGGTAAGTACCGTACAACGAGTGAAGCGATTAATAAAAGTACAATCATCACAATAATACTATTGATTTTACGTTCCTTTCAAAGAAAGGGTTTGTGCAATAGTGGCTTAAAGGCTAAAAGCACTACCTTTGAATGCTGTTAAATATGGTAATGTTCAAAGTCACAATTTGTGATTTTGGAAAAATGAATATAAATATGACAGATAAAATAGAAAAAAGGAGAGCAGCGAACTGACCACAAAAAGTGACCAGTTGGTTGGTGTTGACAATATAGAGCCTCTAATAAAAATCATTAGAGGACAACAAGTTATGCTTGACCGTGACCTTGCCTCACTTTATGGCGTTGAAACAAAGCGTCTTAATGAGCAAGTAAAACGTAATATTAAACGATTTCCAGAAGATTTCATGTTTCAATTGACCAAGGACGAATGTTTAAGGTCGCAAATTGCGACCTTAAACGAAGGATGCGGACAACATTTGAAATACATGCCTTACGTATTTACTGAAAACGGAGTCGCTATGCTTAGTAGTATTTTACGTTCTGCCCCTGACGGTTGTGGTGATTATTATACGAATAAGGGTATTTGCCTCGGAACAGATAAGAAAAATAACAATTCACGTACTCCGTTATCCTCAAGCAATTTATAAACAGAGGTAAAAAGCGGCTTAATATCGGTAATATCCATGACCGCCATATTGGAGACTGCTTTTGTAAATGGCTTATTTCTTTTTAATGCCATCAGACTTGTTTCATTCGTAGCGTCTGCTACACAAAACTCAATATTATCGGCATACCGTTTTTGACGCTTTTTTGCCAGTTCCACCATTTTCTCACTATAATCAAAAGCCAAAACAGAGACAGCTTTTTCTGCAAGATATGCAGAATAATTTCCATTTCCACAGGCAATATCTAAAATATAGTCTGTTGGATCAGGATTTAGAAGCTCTGTTACTTTGGGGCGGACAACTTCTCTGTGAAAATCATTTGATTCATCCCCCATTGCACAATCCCAAAATTCAGCGTTTTGATTCCAGATTGCTTTACTTTCTTCCTTTGAATACTGCATAATATTCTATTTCTGCAAAATTACTTTTTCTCCTTCGCCCCATGGCTCCTGAAATGCGTGATAATGATGTTCCAATATTTCATCTGTTATCACAAACGGCGAATTGGCATTTAAGACCTGATTTCTTTTATAGAGTCTTTTTTGCAAAAGCTCCTTACTGGCTTTCATATAGACAAGTTCCGTTTCAGCGCCTGCTTTTCGGATTAGCTCTTTATAAAAATTCCGATTTTCCTTACTCCAAAAACTAAAATCAATCACAACATCTTTTCCTTGCTGAATCAGGGACAGCAGTTTTTTTTGAAGCGCAGCTTCCACCTGCTCTGACAATTTTTCATATTCTTCTTCCGGATAATCAATTCCCTTTCTCCCATAAAGTTTCCACATTTCTTCGTCAATGGAAAGTCTGATATATCCTTCCTGTTCTTTTTTCTTGGCGTAAGTAGTCTTTCCAGAACCACATACGCCGCACATCATAATAACTTTACTCAAACACATATAAAGAATTACAATTTCAGGTTTATATCGTTAATCAATATCCTTTTATTCAGCATCAATATGTTTAAATATTTCTGTCACCACCTAAGACTTTGCATCTGCATAATTCTGCACATATTTCCATGTGTTCTTTGCGAGAGTTTTTTCGCAAGAAGCGTATTTGTCTCTTTTGGCGGAAAATAGAATGATTACTAAAATAGGCTTGGCACACAAACCTTGAACGGATATAAAGCCAACATGTTCAATGGACATACTATTGCCATTTAAAGCATTCTCTATATCTTCATGTTCTTGAAAATACATTTTTTGCCCAAGATTCATCATACTCACAGCGAACTATTTCTCCGTTCAGTTCCTCTACTTCTCCAGTGGTCACTTGCTGCAAATATTCATTTGAAGGCATATTATTCTCTCATTTTTCTAATTCGAGAACCGGCTTTTGTTGGCTATAATTCTACATGTCAATTTCTTCAATGGCCTTATCTAAAAAAATCTTTCCATCCAGATGTTCCAATTCATGACAGAAACACTTTGCCATTTCACCTTTGCCGGTTATCACTACTTCTTCACCGTATTCATTCAATGCCTGTATTGTAACCTCATAAGGTCTGATGGTTTTAGCAAAACGGTCCGGGAAGCTAAGGCAGCCTTCAATACATTCTTGAAGACCATGGCTTTCTAAAATCCGCGGATTTACGAGTTTTAGACGGCAACCGAGAAAATCAATCACAACCAGTCTTTTCAAGATGCCGACCTGATTTGCAGCTATAGCTGCTCCATTATCTGTTTTATGAAGAGTTTCAAGCATTTCTCCAAGTAAGCTGCGGATTTTATTATCAACCACTTTGACTTCTTCGCATCTGCTTCTTAATACCGGATCATTGCCATATCTGATTTTTCTTTTTGTCATTATTTATCTGTTTAATAAAATGAATATATTCTTGATTGGGTATAGCTTAATGATTTGCATTGTCTGTATGGTTATACCGAAGCCTTCTTAATATATGTTCCATGCATATCTGAGAAATAAATTCAGCATTGTACGTCTTCTTAACAGGCCTGATAAAAGCCAAGACTACAAAGTTACGGATTTTCTGCGTAAAAAACCAAAGGCTGAATCAACTATTTTACTTTCTAATGCAACAAATTCAGTTAAGATAAAATAGAAATGAAATCTAATTTGCTTTGGTTATGGGTATTTTCACAGAAAGAATCTCATAAAATAACCTGTCGAACGCAGTCTCTGTGATAAAATATGTTGTGTATGGAAGGAACGGCCTGTCTATCGGCTTCTACTGAAAGGCAGTACACAGGTTATAATGCCGTATGGAAGCATACATAATAAATAATGGAATGTATCGCCATGCTAATAGTTCACCTGCTTGTTTTTACGCAAAATAGCATTCGAATTGATACTTTCTAATGTGTGTTTGTCTGAACTATATGGTATTTTCTGTTTCAGCGGCAACTGTTTTCAAAGAACCGGTCTGTATATTACAGCGTTCGTTCCCCATTTTTTGTGGAGGAAAATTTGACCTCCACGGATTTTTCAGCAATTCTTCTCGTATTGAACTTTACTATCTCTATATTAGGTCTATTACTTATATAAATCAAGTGGTGAATCCACTTTAAAAAGTGGTTTCGTTTAACCCAAATTGGTCATTAGAAAAAACTTTTTGTCATTTTCTAATGACCGCCATTAGAAAAATATCTCCGTATATGCTTTATTTATAAATATTTACTAACTTTACCACAAAAAAAATATAAACTCCAATCCGGAACTGTGAAATAAAGTTCGGAATCGAGTAGGAGATAAACACCTATGATTAGTGTTTACCTCCTACTCGATTTTGTCAATGTATGATGCTACAAAATAGACAATCGAAATGACCGTATAAAGGAAACACAGCAAGAATATCCAAAGCAAAGTCTTTACCCAACCATTCGACAACCACACACCTTCATTCCTTGACATCATATTAGACATGTCATAGAAATGGCGAATGAGGATTTCTTTGTTTTCCTTTCGGTGGTCTTCAAGAAGTTTGGACTCGTTTTCAATGAGTTTCTTTCTGTCATCTGTCAGTTTCTCTATGTCGGCATCATCAACCTTAGCCTTGAATTTTATATCTCTCACTTTGGCAATAAAGCTATCAATGGCTTTTGTAACAGCGTCCGCTTTATCGGTGGCTTTATCCAAGTTGTCCTTTGCTTCCTTTAAAGAAGATACTGCCGTTTCAAGTTCTGATTTTGCTGAAGTCAAGCTATTGCCAGCATCCTTGTAGACCTGAAGCTGTTGGTCAAACTTGTCCGAAGCCTTGTCTGTTTCGATATTCTTGTCAATCGTATTCTCGAAAGAGCCGAAATCCATATCCGAGATTTTGCTTTTACCTATTGGCATAGTATCAATGTTGTTGGTTGAACATTCGGTTATCTGCCATACCCTTGCTTCTTGCGAGGTCTGCACAGGCGATTAGCCATCATAGCGCAGCGATACGCCCAAGACAGTTCATCCTCGTCCTTGTCACGTCCCCAACCTGAGGTAGCACCATCTCCGCCACCGCCAGACTGGGCGGCAATGGTTGTGGCAGCATCAATGTATTCAGCAAAGAGAAGAATGGCGGTCTTCTGCACATCACCAATCCTGGCAAACACATTGTCGGCATTCAAAGCTATATTCTTATCGATGACATCCAGACAATTCTGAGGAATATCAACAGGATAATGATGAAACTCGTCCGTATAAAAGTCGAAGTGACGTATCTTTGGAGTGTTGTCCGCAGTAGGCATGGGTTTGGGTACAGTTGCCTGTCTTTTCAGGTAGAAGATAACTGAAAATGTACTCTTCATCGTTCTAAAATTTTTTTGGTTTCAAATTTAGTTCGTGAAGAATCCTTCGTTGCTACGCAAATCATTGAGGAATACTGCAATTCTCGTTCACGCCGCATTTTCTTGCGTGAGTTGTTAGTAACTCACTGGAAGTTAGTGTTTTCTATATTCTTCCAACCTCGTCATAACCTGTTTTGGGCATGGTCACGAATTGGTAACGCTGCGATGTCCTAACTTGGCTTTTTCATTGCTTTTTCTGTCTTTCATTTTTTCAAGCCATCTTCCTAAAACGCCTATCTGCCAATAACTTTGCTACATTTTTCTGTTTATCACTTTTTATTCGTACTTTTGTTCTCTATATTAAGGAATAAATATGAGTAGATATTTAATTATAGTGGTATTGGCAATGTTTGTGGCCATCCCTCGAATTTGTGCTCAGTCACAGGTTCGTATGGCTTTGCCTAAGACGCAGACGATGGTTCACAGTTCTCTATCCAAAAGCAGGGCAAACAAAAGCAAAAGGGGAAATGCTCAATTTACTATCTCCAAAGACTTGCTTGCTAAGATGTTTGGATTTTGTGGAATTTCAGTATCAAATGACACTACCGGTTTGGCTTTATCCGTTGATACTTGTGCAACTAAAAGAGATGTGAAGAAGTCGTTGTCAGAGGCTACTAATAATGAGTTTACTGCTTTGGATGTCTTAAATATGTTAGTACCTGGTGCATTCTCTGATAAGGAAAAAGAACAATGGAAGTCTTTACCAAAGGAAACCAGAAAGGCAATTATGGATATGGTGTTAACTCCTGGGGCAACACAATGGGATGCCCTTAATGAGGCTCAGAAGGCTGTTGTACATGAATATAGTAATGGGAAATAAACCTGACTGTCATGTGTACTAAATATAAATTCCACTGGTAAGACACCGAGGCATTTTACCAGTGGAATTACATATTCATGAATCGAATAACAGCATAAATTCAGCATATCGTCGTCGCTCGATGGAAGCAATCTTTTTGCCACGCCAGTGGCAATACTTCACATAGTCATTTTTTATATTTCTGTCTCCTGAATCGAGTTTTTTCAGGATTATACTCTTTGGGTATTTACCTTTTAATCCTAAAAGCTTGAAAGTTCCAATATTATAAGCTAATGCTGCGAGCAATAGTGAGTCTTTACCGTAGGGACGAAACAAGGAACAGAGCTCTTTAAGGTCTTTACGGAGAAGTGACTCTGATTCTGTGGCAGTCATCTCGGATGAATACCTTTCTCCGGGTCGCAGTCGATGTCCATATCCAACGTAAGGATAATCTTTTTTTCGATGTAGTCCCTCATAGTACTTGATACAACAGACGGCCCTTTCAAAAGGTGGAAGCTCAAAAATAGTTAGGGCTTTAGAGAGTGGCTCAGACGGCATTACCGTCTGGGCGTTAACTCTCATACCAAATAAGAATATGACAAAAGCTGCTATTATCCTGAAACTCATTTTACTTTAAATTTTGTTATCTCGTCAATCATGTTCTTGACATCAAGATTGACACTCACGAAGTTCTGGTATAGAATACGTTCCTTGGCATCCTTTGAAGGGAAGGTGTAGAATTTCGGAATCTGATAATTCTTGTAGTTTGCTTCCTCTTCGGCAATCTTCTTCATGTCGAAATCAGTCTTGCAATAAAACTTGGAGGTCTGGAACTCGGCAGACTCCTGAATGTTCATGCTATCACCACGTCCTGTCTTGGTCTTGATAAAATCACGAGCAGACTGGCCACAAATCCATCCGGTGGGCATATCCGAAATTTTACTTGCCGGAACAAGGCTGTCCATATTCTCATTGAGATTGATGGAGGTCTTGTCACGGTCAATGGTTACACCTTTTTTTAGCTGGACAATCTTACCGAAGATGTCGTTAGAAAGCCACTCTAAAGTCTCTTTTGCTCTTGCTGAGCCACTGACTACGTTGCCCACTGTTGTGATAACTTTCTGCATACCCACTTTCCCATAATCGGATTCGAGCTGTGGCAGTTCCTGAAAGCCCAGTGTGACACTCACTTTGTTACTTCGGGCGGTACCAATCAGTCGGTCTATCTTGTGAAAATAGAGAGTAGGCAACTCATCCACGATGATACTCACAGGGATATTCTTACCTTGGCCGGTATTCACACGGGTTACGAGACGGTTCAAAATAAGCGCATTCAATGCGCCGATAATACTTTCCATTTCAGGGTCGTTGGCTATAAGCAGATAACTCGGATTCTTCGGATCAGACACCTTCAGGTCAAAATCATCACCATCCTTATGGAATATCCAATAGGATTCCTTGGTGGCCAGACGGGATGTATAGACACGCAGTGTACCAATCATACCTTCCAACTGTTCCATCGCCTTGTTCTTCATGGCTGTCTGGAATGGCCCCAATAGGGGAGCTACTTCAGGGTCAGTCTCCAATACCTCGAAGATGGTCTGATAGTCTTGATTCAGGAAGGATAGGATATGAGGCATGTCGCTGTATTTCCCTAACCAATATTCAGGTTCCACTTCCTTGCCTGTCTGGTCAAATACTCGGCCTGTAGGCTTGGGGCGGTGTGTCTTCGGCTCTGTGGTCATCTCTGCAACGAGAGGATGGCCGTCCTTGTCGTAAGGTACTTTCTTGTAGTTGACAAAGAAGTAGATGCAAGCAGCAAGGAAGTTCACGGCAGAAGTCTGGAAGAACTGGTCGCTACCGCCACCGCCTTCTTTCTTACCTTTCTGTAATGATTCCAACAGGGTCTCGGCAGTTTCGCTGGCAGCAGCAAGGTTTCCGATATACTTCTGTTGGATAGGATTGACACGTCTGGAATATTCTACATCCACAAAGTTGATGATATTGAACTTACAGTCCCTGGGAACTTTCCCAGCTTTTTGGTTTATCTTATAATGATAGTATAATTTCTGAGCGAGTGTCGGAAACTTATAATCGTACACAACCATGGCGAAGCCCTTTGCGCTGTGCTGACGGATAAATGGTTCGATAATGGAGAAAGTCTTACCTGAACCCGGTGTACCGACAACCCACGTACCACGGAAGGGATTGACAATGTTCACCCATCCTTTGCGGAATTTTCCCTTGTAATAATAGCGCATGGGTATATTGACACTGTATTTGTTTTCCTGCAATTCCTGGCATTGCTCGAATGACTCGTTCTCAAAGTTGAAACGGTCTTTCAGAAGTCCTTCCTTTAAGAACTTGGATATATTGTCAAGGGCTACATGTATACATATTGTACCGATGATTGACGCAACCATATACAACCAGTAGTTCAAACTGATTGTATAGAATTTCATACTCATACTTTGGCCGTAAAGCCAAATAGACAATATCAATACAACGAGTCCACCAAATAATGGGTAGAATACCTGATGACGAGCATCAAATTCCAGATGCTTCTTGTTACGGGTACCTATACATGTAATGCAGATAAGTATAAAGGTAGCTATTTTACTCCATATAAGGTTGCCGTCCTGATAAATATACCACCGTTTTATACGGCCATGAATATCGCACAGAATGCCACCCCAATAATCCAGTAGTTCAGGATTAATGGCATATTCGAAAAATTCCACTATCAGTGACAGATAAATCAAGTAGCGGAATATTTTATACGTGGTCTGTAGTTCTTTAGTTTCTTCCATTAAAGCAGTTCTTTAATCAGTTGTATAATGTGATGATTGGTCTGATTTTATGTGCTTGTGTTTTCGGTGTTTCCTGAATGGCTCCAGAGGCAAGTGAGAACAACCATGCTTTATCGGTTTCCTGCTCCTTTACTTCTGTTGATGTCCAGTACCAGCATTCATCAGGATTGTCCTGTATCTCATCTCCACCACATTTACGGATATATTCATTAATCTTATTTCTTACTTCATACAACAGGTATAACTGAGCAACGGAAGGGATGTAGGCGCTCTGTCCATATTGCCACATGTCAAAAACAGCTTCGGCTGCAGGTGAAGTATAGGTAGAATACATGGCATGGGTATTGCTGTTCCCATCGAAGGCTGCCAGGTCTGCGGAAGTATCATGCTTTATTCCAATACTATCAGAGTAGGCGCAAGGCTCTATATCTTTCAGATAGACTGCATATCCAGTACCTTCAATATCCTCTTTTTGATTGACATAGAAAACCACGGCTATGGGTGTCTTTTCCTGTGCTTTCATTTCTTCATATCTGACGACCTTTCCATCGGTACACAGGATGTCTCCAATCTTCATTGAGGTATCCGGAAAGTCCTGATGTGCATCACATGATGCTATGGTTGCCGCCATGAAAGCGGCACAAATGGTGTGAAATATCTTCATCTTCTTTATCTTTTTGATGTGGGTATTTTAAATCCTATTACAATACCAGTTCGGAACAAATTCTTTCGGTCCGGGACAATAAGGTCACATTTGGCCTGAATATACAGTTCCCAGCCATGACGGAGTGATAAATTATGCTCGTAACCAGCATGGATGCCGGCAATAAATTTGTCTGTGTTACTGCCTCCAGAAGCTCCTATGCGTAGATTCCCGTAATGGTTACGTCCTCTGACTAAACAGGGTTTGTATGCAATTCCGATTCCCCAGGTGCGATAGTTTTTCCAGAATGAATCAGGACATATATGGCCACACGAAGCACATTCGTCCCATTTGATGTAGCCGTTGATGAAATACTCCCAAGCGTTATGATGACGTGTTTCATGTTCCCATGCGATGGTTGCATCCAACCCATGCTCGTATAGTGTACCGACTCCCAAGGAGATACGGTCACTGTGACTTTGTGCAAATGAAGATATGGTACAACTGAGTACCATTATCAATGATAAGATGATTTTCTTCATGGCTTATTCCTCCATCATTAGACATGAGTTGAAAGAGTCCGCATACAGCACATCTTCATAATCGATGTCAAGGCTGATGGTTCGGCCACTGATTTGTTTCTCAGAAAGTTCGATAGTCAGGACTTTGTCATTGGGGAAGGTCATCTTCTTCAGGACTATCACATTCCTGTATCCATGTTTGAAACTTTGTGCTGTTTCAAGTGCCAAGACCGGAGTCAGCTCTATCATCTGTGCGTTGGTTGCCTTGGATATTTTCTTGTCGTTTAGCTTGATACGCAGTTCATCGATGTCAAATCTTATGTTGGTACGGTTTTCAATGCTGAAATCCAAAAAGAAATATTCACCAACTGAGTAGATGTTATTCAACCGCATGGTCATACGATGATGTCTGGTACTCACATTACGTATTCTCGCAGGGGAGTTCCATATCGTTCTGGCATATCTGGTCATCTCTTCTGTACTCATTGAGACTGCCGGGTTGTGGTATGGAATTTTCTCTGCCGGCTGGATTTGTTTGTCAGACACTGCCTCCTGCATACGTGTAGTATAGATGAGTGCATATTGTGTACGATAGCGTTCTGTTACAATCGTCACAATGGCAAGAATATCTCCATCGGCATGTATGTCAGCTCCTTCTTTAGGTTTAAGACGGATGGTATTGTTGATGGGCTGGTCTCCAACAACGGCATCAGTGGAGATGTCGACAAAGCGTACTGGTTCTGTGGCTGTGATAACAGTTGTCACATTCTCATTAACGGTGAGCTGTTCGATTTCCTGATACGTCTGCTGAGCCATAGAGGGGAGGGTTGCCAAAACACATACCGCCAATGCGCCGATTCTTTTAAAAGTCTTCAGTTTCATAATATCTATGTGTTTAAATTATTTTCCTTTGTTGTTTGAACGAGAATTAATTAGGTAAACAAAAGTGCCATATTTGAGCTTGGCTTTATTTTTTTTGATTGCCTTGCTGACGGCATTACTGCTTTTCTGGACTGCATTGGAAATAGCTTGCGCTCCCCATGATGCCAGACTGTTTCCAGATGTGGTTGTATTGGTGAGTGTTGATGTATTGCTTAGCGCACCGCTACCCACGTCTTTTGTAGTTTCACGGAACTGGCTGCTTGGAACATACAGTCCTTCTAATCCGTCTGTATCATAGAGGGCAAGGTTTACTTTGATAATCTCACCATCTACCATGATGCTTGTAACATTGCCTTTAACACGTTGTGAGCCAAAACCGCTCATAGTTGCATATAGGTATGAACCTTTGGGTACAACAACTTCATTGATTTCCACATCATCTATTAATCGGAGACGGACTCTTGAGCCGTCAACTGCCTTGATGTTTTCATCTATGATGGCTTTAATCAACTTCTGTTCTTTTTCATTCTCACAGATGGTATTGAAATAGTCGGACGTTACTCTGACTTTCTTGACCACTTCCTGGGGTTCATCGTTTTTTTCTTTTTCATCAGACATTTCCAGATTCTTTTCATTCATCTTTGTAAGTGTATCCGTATCAGTCGGCAAATTTGCAGCTTGCAGACCATGCAATCTGGCTTGGGCAATAGCTCGGTTCAGCTCCTCCATGGCTTCTTGCTCACGTTGTTTACTGAGGGCTAAGCGGTCTTCTTCAGAAGTACCGTCGCCTAGTGCGACTTCCTGACCTTTCTGTGCGCTCTCCTGTAGTTGTCTTTGCATCTCAGCGAGTTTCTCGGCTTCCTGTTTCTGAGATTCCAATTGTTTAAGCTCTTCTTCTGAATATTTTGAATCATACTCTTCTTTGTTGTCTTCTTCATTACGGTCAATGTTTCCTAAAGCAGTATAGTCATCTATTTTCCCATATGATTTAAGCATATTGTCATACTTATTGCCAATTCCATCGCCTTTCATGTTGGCATCAGGCAATTCTGGGTTCAGATAATCAGTCGTAGTGAGTCCGTTAGGAGTCTCTGCCTTCTCCGTATGAAACAGATCTATGACAAAGTAACCGACAAACAACAGGGGAAAGTAGATGATTATTGGAATCATGTACTTTGGCTGCTTCCAGTTAATTTTCTTCAGTGCGTCCATCGTTCTTTATGTTTACGTTGTTATTATTAAATTCGTCATAGGCGGTAGAAGGTACTTCGTGAACACGGTTGGATGTTTCATTGCTCTTGTTATAATGTTTACGCCATATCAACTCCTGCCTTTCTGTGGCACTCTGGACGGATTGCTGCCTGTTAAACACAAATGCCATTCTGTAGATATTCAGACATAGACAGAGTATGATAAGTCCGAAAACAATGACAAGAAACAGTTTCCTGTGGTTGTTGGCAAAGTTCTGAACCATTCCGGCAAGCACATCAAGTTTCATCATACGTGCGAACTTGCGACCGGCATTGACTTCATTTTCGTATCTTTGCTTATATTTCGGATCATCCTTATCTGGCATCTTCTCTCCGACAAATAATTTTTTCAATCCCATATTAGTAGTTCATTTTGTTCTTTTGTTCAATATCCTTATTCATAAGTGTCCTCCAGTTTGTTATAAGCAATCCGTGAGGGTTATTGTCAGTCCTCGGTACACGTTTCAGCTGACCTGCAGTGACCAGTTCTCTGGTAAGAATGCTTGTCCGTCGTTCGATACGCTGTTTGCCATAGTATGTGAACTCCATCTTTTCCTCATCGAATTTTATGCTGTCGCAGAATATGCTGAACACGGCACTTGTACCCATAATATTCGAATAGAATCCTTTTTCTTTCAACGTATTATATTGGGCAAGACCCGTCTCGTCCACTAAATACATGGCTTTATCCATTGTGTACTTGATATATTTGTCATCGGGAGCCAGGGTGAAAAACAGATGATGGAACATCTCGATGTGAGACTTTGCTTCCACATCAAGCGTTTCGTCCATTGTGCTCCGATGAACAAGAATAGGTACATTGCCGTCCAAAACATAGACTTTCTTATGGGCATCCGAGACCATTGTCCTGGCTGTCCAAATACTGGAGATGCAGATGATGATGCAGCCTGCAAGGAAAAGGGAACATATAATCAGCACCAGTTTGATTTTGTTTTCAAGATTCTTAATTACCATAATATTTCATATTGATTTATTGCTTACAACACTTTGCTAATCATGCCTTGGGTAGATACTTTGGCTTGCTGTGCGACTCCTTCACCGAAGTTTCGAGTTGAGAATGCAGTATCGCCTTCCGGTATCATCCATGCCGCCAAGTCAGGTACAAGGTTGAGACATTTAAGTGCCACAATACTTGCTGCCATGAGATAGCCGGCTGAGAAGAAAGAGTTCTGCAGATAGGCCGCCATGGTCTGTTCGCTTTCGGTAATGGCGGTAAGATTCTCCACCTGTATGCATAAGACAATGTCAAAGAGGAGTAGTACATAGAATCCAACGAAGTACAGCATAGCTCCGTAGAAGTGTACAGTCAGATAACGTATGAGCCACTTTGCCCAGGCACCTTCCCATTTGGGCAGAAGACTGAATGCCCACTGTATCGGTCCGAAGATGGTCAACATCCCCAACAGGATTTGCTGGCAGTAGATGGTTGCCCACCAACCGATGCGATAAACTATCAGAGCGATGAGCATAATGATTTTATCCAGTCCGACCACTGCACCAGCTGTGAGTGAAGTAAACCATAGTCTGGATGCGTCCTTTTCCATGTTGGTCACTTCTTCAACACCGGTCTGTTCCATCGTGGACTCAATAAGATTCGGATCGGACGTTCCTGAATGTGCTACGTCAGCCTGAGCTTGCAAGGATGTATAGAGAGTGTCCCTGACATAAATGAGTTCCTGGACTTCCTCAAATTTATCTTCTATCTGTAAGGATTCTGCCTGATAAAGGTCATGAGTATATGAACCGATACAGTTAGGAATGTAAGAAAGAAAGTCAAGGAAGCACCAGCTGCTTCCGCTGTTAGTTATACCCGTATCTGCAGGTGGATACCACCAGCATAGAATAACGGATATAGCTAATGGCCGGAACAGTTTCATAACGTCCAGAGGCTCGTGCTTCACCATCATCTTATAGGCTATATTTCCTGCCACTACAATAGAGAACAGAGCAGCGAGAGCCATGCACATTTGGAGAATCCACCAGAATGGTCCTTGTGAACCTGTGAATGTGGCATCTGTAAGGAACTCGTTTGTCTGGAAAATCACGTCATCAATCTCTTCTTCAAGAATATTGATACCGAAATCTGAGAGTATATTTGAATCTGCCATGATTTTAGTTTCCTTTTATGTTATAATTCTCTGCTAATTGTGCCCTTCTGAATTTAGTTGCCCGGCTTCTCGCCAACGGCTAAATGCTTCGGTTGCATGAGAAGCAACATCAGTTCGTCTGTTCAAGCGGGCGGCCAACAAGGAAGCTGTCTTGTTCCTGTTGCTTAACTGAATCAGATACGCTATGAGAATTTCATTCTGATGCTCTATATCAGCATATATCGCAAGGTATTGTCTTTTCCTTTGGGCGTTTGGCATATAAGCGTCCTGGGTTTCTTTAATGGCTGTCCTGAACATATTGTAGTATTCGTTCCATCGCGTTTTATCATTTACCGTACCTCCAGAACTGATGATGCGGTTGATATTCTTTTCAAAGTCTGATAGCTTGTTATTCACTTTGCTGCCTTCTGCAAGCCAGGCAATATCAATCTGTCTATCGGCAATATTGAGAGCTTCAATTTCTGCCCGCTGAGTCAGTGACGCTTGAATGCTGTCAGCTAAATCTACCTGTTGGTATGATTCTACACCAGCCAGTGTCCTAAAGCTCAGCTTGTTTTTACTTGCTGCCGATTTCTGGTAGCTGTTATGAAAGAGGGTGTAGTAGAAAGCAGGGGTTAGTCCGCCAACACCTATTTCCTGAACTGTAATCTGATTCATCTTTGTAGCATCGTGGTTGTATGTCACATAAGACTGGGCAGCTGCTTTGAAACAAAGCAGCATTGCACATAAACATAATGTTGTCCGATAACTGATAGAATGTACCATATCTGTTGAGTTTTAAATTGTTATTTAATAGCCTAAATAGCCCGCAACTTTCCACCGGCCAAAAGCATCATTAATAATCTCTTCCTTGGTCTTTGCACGATAAACCTGTCTTTTCCAATATCCGATGCGTACCTGAATGTATCTCCAGGTCTCAAAGTATGCCCTGTTCAGATGCGTCCTGATATTGTCGAGTGAGTTGTTTATGTTCATCAGAATGATATAAAGATCCGCAGTTGAACAGGCTGCCGCACCGGTTGCATACAGGATTAAATCACTGACCGAACGATACAGATTGTCTCCTTCTTCTGTAATATTTGCCAAGGCCCCGGCATTGACTGTGATTATTAAGGTATCTGTGCTTACAATGTTTCCTCTGTCCAGACACTTCCTTCTGAAGTCTTCAAGCATGTTTTTATAATCACCCACACGGTCACTGATGTTTTCGTAGGTGTTATAGATATTGAGACTTGTCCTTAGAGACTGATACAGAATATCAATAATATCAAACGCACGGGTGTATCTGTCAAGCTCTTTATTGATGTCCTTGAAGCCGATATTGGCATCACTGCTGTACTCATGCAGAAGTTTGTTGCTTGCCTCCAGTGTGGATCGAACAAGCAGCAGACTTCGTTGTTGTTTATGGTCGTTGATATAGGCTTCTATGGAAGCTACATCAAAACCATATTGAGCCTTGGCTGTGAACGGGAAAAATGCCAAAAGGCATACAATAATCGGCATTATGTTATTCCTAGTCGCTTTCATCTTCATCGTATTTACCATTATATGTATCTGAGTGGGCACTGGAGGCTGCCTGACGTAACCAGCGTTTTCTACATTGTTCAATGAGGGTCAATCTTCTGCCACTGTCATCGTTGATATATGGGACTACGCTTTTCAGCATATCTATGATGGAATGTTTGTAGTGCATCATCTTTTCCAATGATACAAGGTCGGCATAGATATTGGTGAGTCTCGTGTCAATCTGACGGGCTATTTCAAGTCTGTCGCTTGACCAGAGCAGATGATAGGTATCACCGGTATCATCGACTTCCACAGGACTGCTTTTGGCATATTCCACAGAAGGAGTGCAATCCGGAAATTCTCTGGCCACTTCTGATAATTTTGAATTGACCTCGTTGGCTTTTTCTGCATCTGATTTGGACGGATCGAGATTGATAACTTCAACAACCTGTGTGTCACTGTACTCAGTAGTAAGCGTCCATGAAATTTGTACGATAGCACGGTGTATCTTAATCCAAAGGAAATACTTTGGTTTCCGGGCTATGGATATGGTTGCCTTAAAGGTTATGGTACCGTTGATGTTGGGCATGGAGGCTGTACGAACGAATGTATTGCCTTCCCATGCACCTGAACCGTTCCACGACAGATTATAGGCTGTTTTACAATCCTGCATGATAGCCGGTATGCGGTAATAGTCATCCGTGACAGTATTCTCACCGTCGATAGCTTCCTGCTTTGCCTGTTCATACTGTGACAGTTCTGTCTCATATGAACTCATTTCAGCTTTTAGGCTTGATATTCTGTCTTTGTTCGCATTGTAGGACTGTCTGTATATCGCAGCATCCTCGACGCTTGCTGTCTGGATTTTTTTAAGGAGCTCTGCATTTTCTGCCTCCAGTGCTGTTATTTCTGATTGTACTGAGACGATATTTCGTTTCAACTCCGTTATTTTGGAGTCTATTTCAGATGTATTGATACTTCCTTCGGAAACACTTGTTGCCATAGAACATTGCTTGGTATGGTTGTTTACACTGCTTCCACAATCGGAACATTTGTATTGTGTTGAACCTTCTCCTAATTTGGCACCGTCATGACAGGTTACGCTGATGGTTGCTGTCTCACATCCTGAAATCTTCTGGGCATTGGTAGTCTGGTAGTATTTCTTTGGGTCACTTCCCAGATAATAGGTATAGCCCTCTTCATTATCGTTTAGTTCAGACAGACGTGCGTTCATACCGGCCTTAAATGTATTCAGGTCCATAGTGTATGAATCAAATATGTCTTCATAGGCTACTTCCTTACGATTCCAGCTTTTGGTAGCATAAATCTCGTAAGCGTATGCTTTTGCATATAATCCTTTTTTTGAAGAAGTAATCTTATATGCGAGCATGTAGTATGAGATGCTGTAGGTATAACCATCATTGGCTTTGTTCAGATTGGCTATCTGTGAACGGCTGTATCCTGCATGATTCTCGGAGTTCTGCAGTGCAGCTTCTCGTTGGGTAGATGATGGATAAAAGTTTTCATCTGTAGTGCTGATTCTGTACCAGTGATCACCATTGATAATTGAGTTATTGTCTTCGGGAGGATAATAGTCGCAAAGTTTAATGGTGCCAGCATCTACACGGTAGATATACCACCTTTGTGTGTAGTACTGGCCGAATGCTTCATTGGCATAGTCTGTAATCCATGCCGTTGTGTTGTAATTCGACAAAGAGAAGAGATTGGCGATGCCTTCCTCACCACCGATAAACTGTAATAAGGTATTTCCGGCATTCTTGGAAAGATTGCCGTATAAGTCGTACACATTCTCGGCTATCTCAATGACACTGCTTGTCTTCTCCATGATGGTACCGTTAAAGGAACTGTTCCCAAGAATGGAACTTACAGCATTGCCGGCTCCAGCTGAAGCAAGGCTAACGCCCATCGCATAGAGGTTATCTATGTCTTGCTTCAGGTTTTCCTTTGTGAAGTTTGTCCCGATATTTGAGAAGCTTTCAAGCAGAACATTCCAATCCACATTGCCCAGTTCTGACAATTTCAGAATTGCTGCAAGTTCCTGGTTGATTTCAAGAAATACGATGTCCTTGAATGACAAAGTACTATTGGTAACAATAGACTCAAACTGATAACACAAAGTCTTTACCTCATCACAGATCTTATAGAGATAGCTACCCCAATAGAGGGCGTTATGAGGACTTTTAAGCATCATGCCGGCAACAGTCCATATTTTGGGCATAATTTTGGCAGACACCATGTTGTATATACGGCGGTAATAGTAGTTCTCTGTTGCACTGGTCCAAAGTCCCAGATTTGTGAGAGCTCTGCGATCGAGGAACTTGGAACTGAAGATTCCTGCAGCAGCCACTTCCGCTGCCTGATAATGTTCCCTGATCTTGGCTATCTGTTGAGCATAATACGCCTCAGTAGCAGCTTCTGTACCGAAAGCCGCCGACATTTCCGCTACAGTGCGAGTATCATAATTTACACTGTAATACTGTGCCATAGCAGGCACTATAGCACAGAGAAATAGAAGTTGTATTATCAGATAGCGTTTCATTTTCAAATCTTACATTTCTGTTTTTGTTTTGAGATTAAGAACATGTTGAGCCTGGTTCACCTTTTGTGCAAAGGCCAAAGACTTGGTTATTCCTGAAAGACTCCAATCCCGGCAATAGGCTTCTATGGCATGCTGATGGTCACACTTCAACTCTCTTTTATAGAGTTTCAAGGCTTCCTTTTCAGCTCGCTCTGTAGTGTAAGTCATGTAGCATTCACGTGGCTCTTCAACTCCAAATACGGCCCCGACACTTCCACGTCGGATAAAGACCTCACGGAAGAAACTTCGTCCTTCCTTATTCTCCAGACGGTTGATAGTGAAAATCTTCTTACAATCAACGTCCGTCAAACCGAGCGTGGCTTTAATCTCATCAAATCGCTCACGGAATTTGCTCTGGTCGAGCAGCATTACCACGTCTGAGTTATTAATGATAGCTTCCTTGACAATAGGACTTCCTACAATATTCTGTATTTCCTGCGTTACAACACCGACAGAAGCCCAGAACTTTCGGGCAGTCTTGTAGAGATACTTGATATATTCGGCCATCATGGGAGAGGCGATAGCCTTCCATGCCTCTTCGATAACCAGTACCTTACGGTTCTTCTTGATTCTCATCTTCTGGATGAATACATCCATGATGATAAGCGTAACAAGAGGGAATAGAAGAGGGTCATCCTTAATGGAGTCGATTTCAAACACGATGAAGGTCTCATCAAACAGTTTGGTGTCCAGGTTCTCATTCAGCGTCACCTCATGGCTTCCACCCTTGTAGAAGTCCTTCAATAGATAGTTGTAGGCTGCCAAGTCAATGCCGGAAAGTTTATTTTCTTCAATGATTTGTGGAATGCGGACAATACTGTATTCATAGAAGGTGTTAAACGAGAGATTCTCAATACGACGGTTCACAAAATACTCGTCAAAGTATTCTTTGATGACTTGCTCAATAAGCCGGTCTTCCGTCTTGGTAACTACTCCCTGGGTGCCTTTCCAGATAAGCATAATCAGATTCTTCAAGAAACCGATTTTCTCGATGTTCAGCTCTTCATGTTTGATAGCAAAAGGGTTCATCGTGATAGGATGCTCCTCGGTATAGCTGATATACTTGCCACCTACATACTCGCAAAGTCCCTCGTATGAATTACCTGTATCAACCATTACAACATCAGTGTTCTGCTCCCACATCTGACGTACCACGCTGTTCATGTGGAAACTTTTGCCACTGCCCGAAGGACCAAGACAGAAGAAGTTGGAGTTATCTGTAATCTTGTTCTTGCCTTCCTTACCACTGATGTCTATTGCAACAGGGACTCCCTGTCTGTCGGTGTAGTATATTTTCAGCGGTGTTTCTTCGCTATGCTGAATCCTTTCCTTGTACATAAGACATGCAGCTGCATCACTAAGGGTTAGAAAGCGGTCGTATTCAGGATTGGTGGAATAACAATTGCCGGGGAAAGAATTGACAAAAAGCTCCAACTGATTGTATGACTGCTTGCTGATGTGGATTCCCAACTTGCTGAAGAGATTCTCCAGATGATTGGTACATCGCTGAATATCCGTATCGACGGGTACTCCAACAATAAGATTGAAGTGGGTATATACCAACTGTTTGTTTTCTCTTGCGATAACATCCTGCACATTTTTAATGTCCTCCACGGCAATCTGGTTGCTTGGATTTGGCATACTGGCATGGCGGTTTTTCTTCTTTTCAAGCAGAGAAAGCTCTTTTTTCTGGTTGGGAATGAAAAGCATCTGGTTATACACGACCACCTCTGCCGACGGTATGCTGTCTAACAATGATACCATGTCTACTGGCATGGAAACATTGTTCACCTCAATGTTAGTGAACGGACGTACCAAAGAGGGGACATTAATGCAGTCCACATCCACGAGACTATACACCTTACATCTTCTATCACCCATGGAAATAGACTCGTCATCTATCTTGAAGTTGTTCATCGATAAATGTTTGTCCGTGAAGTTCATAGAGAAATAGCGGTCTACATAGTCACGGGCCTTATTGCCGTCAAGAAATTGGGCATCAACACCGGAGTCTTTCAACTGGTCTTTAACCTTACGTATCTTTACCATGAAATCACGCCATTTCTTGCTGTCAAATGAAAAGAGATTGCTTTTCTTGTTTTCCTGGGTAATAATCAGGTAGCTCTGACAGTCGGTATAGGTACGACCTGTGAAATAGTTGAAATATGATTCCGACAGAAATTCATGGTTATCATTGCTCTCGTCATGGAACTTCTTGCGGATGAATACATCTTGTTTGTGGATGGCATATCCATCACCTAAAGTCTGTGCAAGGGCAGTAAAGAGATGATTGAACTCGTAGTAACTGTCAATGTCGGCCGAATATTTCTGTACTGGGTTTTCCATCTTCAGAATGGCCGAGTATTCACCGGTCTTGGTGTAGAGCACCCCGATACCGCTGACCTCTTCCACAGAGAAGTAGATGTTCTGGAAGATTTTCTTGCGTTTGCCGCCAGTACCGAAAGCCATGACTGAGATAGCCATACCTATAAGGATTGCCACAAATGTTAAGATGACGTATAGAATCATTGTTCTTTGAATTTATTATTCGATTACTTATCAGTTACATTCACAATTTATATATATCAAGTTAGGCTCATCCTAACGAGAGGGTGAGCCTAACCACACACTATTCAAAATCCAACTCTCTTGCTCATTTATCATGTTGTCCGATTACAACTTATGTGTATGGGCATAGATGAATATGCCATGTTCCTCTTTTTTGGTGTGCAATCCTTTTCTTTGTTTGAAAAAAATAAGTGCTGCACCAATACATAGAGTGACAGCAAGGACGATGAGTCCAGCAACAAAGCCAAGTATACAATACACTATGATAAAGCTGAGAATACCCCCACCGACAGTTGCCGCAGCCCAAGTGATATACCTGCCTTGGAATCCCATAAATTCAAGGGGTTTCTGAAGCCCCTTAAACATGGGATAGTTGACGTATTGATGATTGCCCGATTCCTTTGTCATGATGAATCCATATCGCTTGGATAATAGTTAGATACCAAAAAACAAAGGCAGAGCCTGTGCAGCAGCTACAAGGAAGATACATGCACCAACAACCATCATGATCTTCTTCTTGACATCCTGCTCCTCATTGTTCATTGCAATGTAAACGCTTATGGCACCCACAACGGCAACGACACCGGCTATGGCATAACAGAGTTTCACAACGTATGGAACGTACTTTGCAATTTCTTCCGTAACTGTAGTCAGCGCATTTGTTCCTGCAGTGTAGTCTCCAGCAGCATTCTGAGCATAAGTGGCAGCTACTCCGCAAAAGAGCAACATGGCCAGTGTTCCAATACGTTTAGAATTGAAAAACTTATTGGCTAAATTCTTGATTTTCTTCATTTTTTGTTGTTTTACAGTTAAAAATTAGACACTTTATTCTTACTTGCTTGATTTTTGAATTCTAAGTTTTATACAATATTATAGCCAAAGAATGCAGGGAAAATGATAGTTGCGCCAATCATAAACAGGCAAGCTCCGACCAGCATCATGATTGATTTGGTCACATCTCCTTCACCGGTATTCATTTTGATGTAGATTTGTAAAGCTCCGATAATTGCTACTATGGATGCAATAGCGTAAAGAAGATATACTACATAGAGCATCATTGTGACCGTAAAATCATGGGCATTGCTCAATGCATCAGCTCCCCAGCTGTAGTCAACACCACCGCATTTAGCAAATGCCGACTGAGGCTGGAGGAGCATGAAGCCGAAGCTGGCAATAAAAAACAATTGATTGATTTTACAGTTTATCGATAGCATTCCTTTTCTCTATTTTTCTTTTGTTGTGTTTATCGTTGAGATCTTGCATGAATTCATCTGGATAGAAACTGTATTGGGAAACTGGCTCTATCTCTTCCATGTTCTCTTCGTTTTCCTTATTGAGTTCTACACTTGTAGTAGTCTGTTTTGTGGATTTAGATTCTTCCTCTTCAGGAGGTGGATTGTTGGTCTGCTTATTGCCTGTAGGAATGACTACGCGAAGGCCGTCATCTGTTACTTGTTCTGTATATGTTATGTCACCACCTTCAGGACCATCAATATGCTCTTCTACGGAAACTGGTACTTCTTCATTACTCATGCTGCTTACATCAATGGTCTCTTCATCCGTTTTCTTTTCGTCTTTCTTACTATGAAGATCAAGGGTAATCATTACTGAAAAGTAAACTACATACGCAAAGGTGAGGACGAATACGAATATTACAAATCCTGGCATTTCTCAATCTGATTTTAATTTGTTATTATAAATATGATTCATACTCAGAAGATAAAATTGGAAACCAATCTGCTCCTGTGATATGACAAAGAAAAAGAGTTTTATGGTATTCCGATAAAAATATGCCGATTTGCATTTCAGTATTAACATACATTTGTTTAGAAGTATGATATTCTGGTAAAAATCATACTATTAGAATAAAAACATCACAAAAAAAGGAGGCTCTCTTGTGGGGAACCTCCTTAAACTAATAGAACAGACTTATTATTTTTGTTACTCCTATACTATTCCATTGATGACATCGTTTAGATCTTTGAAATTTGGGTATCTGACAGATTCATCAATTACCTTGTTTGAATATTCGTCTTTGATTTTCTTTGTTGTAGCTATACCGGCAGCATCGTTGTCAAGATAACAGTGTACTACATCATATACCTGGAGATATGGAAGTGCAGTTTTAATATTACTGATTGAATTAAGAACAATATAATCACAGTCGTTTTCAACACAAAGTTGTATATCCATCATCCATTTTCTGATACTTGCATACGTGAGCATATCAAAGAAACCTTCAAATATGCAGCATTCTGAATGTGATTCACCGTTGGGCTTTATTACGGATATTGTTTTCTTTCCGATACTGCGTTTGCAGTATTTGTTTCTGATTTCCATACCACCATCTACATTTTCAAAGGCTATGGCATAATAATGTTTATCATTGATATGATAATGTATTTCCTTACAGAACTCCTGAGCAACCTCGAAGTCAACACGTCTTTGTAAAATATATCTTTTCAAATTGGGATGACTGAGCTTGCTAATACGATCAATGAAAGTAATACTTTTTCTTTCATTACCCTTTTCTGCTATATGGCTCTCATTCCACGCATTTCTTCTTTGTTGTTCTTTGGTCATCGCTTCATAATCTTCAGCATATTTGAGATTATGGTTCTTAATCTGTTGTTCAAGATAAGTAAGTACTTGATGATTATTCCATGAAGGGTGCATCTTCTGAACAAGATTTATAATGTTTCCTCCTGAGCTGGCCCCAAAGTCATTCCAAAGATTTTTTGTAGGACTGACATTGAAAGATGGAGACGATTCTGCTCTAAAAGGAGATAGATACCAGTAATTACCTCGATGGATATAGGCATACTGATAACCTTCCGTTTCAAGGAACTGTACAATACTGACTGATTTTATTTCATCTATGGTCATGGCATATCAATAATGTCTAATTGGGCTTATATAAGTTTAGTATATATATACCCTGTTAAACTTAAACTCATAAACTTACTTTAACGGCAGGAGTGCAGGATGATAATGATAACCGTCTTTGTCTTTGGTAATCAGTTTGCGCTCACAGAAGATTTTAAGCATATCCTTAACTGCATTGTCCCCACGCTTGTAGCCTTCTTGTGCGTAAGCCTGACTGATTGCTTTCACCAGTTCAAGATACCTCTGTGGACTCTCACCTTCAAAAACAGTGCGAAGTACTTTGGCATGTAAGTCATCTGGCAGAGATGTCAAGGGCTTATCTTTGGGTTTGACTACTGTAATATGATAGCCGTCATCCAAGACGGGGAGAGAATTGTCGTCAATGTGAAATGCCCATGAAGAAAACTCCTTGTCTCGCATGTGCATAGGCCTGACTTCACTGATGTTGGAATCCTGTTTGTTCTTGCTGATTATCAGAACTGTTTCAGCCTTGTTTTCAAGTTCGGTACCAATATGACCTCTGGTGTTATTGTCATTCTTGTTAAGATGCAGCACGCAATGGATGTGAAGATTGTACTTGCTTGTCCAGGCCATGAGCATAGTCATCACATCGGTTGATTCTTTGGCATTGTTAATGTCATACATGAGATCTCGTAAGCCGTCGATAATGACCAATCCTACACCCTCAAATGTTCTTAGGGCATAATCTATGAGGGCAATACGGAGAGTAGGAGTGAACTCCCTTAGCCCATAGAACTTGATGCGTTTATCTTCCTTTGTCAGACTCAATCCTGCAAGGCGGTAGATGCGTTCTATCACATTGTGGCAGTGAAACCTACTTTGTTCTGTATCGAAATAGAGGATTTTGCGTTTACCATCAGGAAGACTGGCCCGGTATTTAAGAACCGTTGAATTGTTTACCGCTGCTGCAACCATTGCTGTAATATTAAAAGTTTTCTTGCTCTTTGCTTTACCGGTGGATGCGCTGAAATTACCAAAGGTTGCTATGGTACAATCTCCAACCCATAAAATCTGTGGTGGAACAGGAGGCTTTTCACATGCCTTTATTTCTCCTTGTCTCAGGTAGTTGTCTAATTCCTGGTCGTTGAATGTACTCTTGCTTAGCATTCCGACTTCAAGAGAGCTTTCCACTGAACATTCCTTATCATTACTGTTTTTCCTTCTTATCATGACATAGTTCTTTTTTATTATCATTTTTTGAGGAACTTATGACAACTTCTGACTTTTTCAGTAAAGCAGTCAGTTGAGCATCTGTATAAACCTCCTTTTTATTATGTTTCTTCTTTTTCATTGTAATATTCTATTTATCATTTTTTTTGTTTTGCTGGCACTACATGATTCTTACGCATCCATCTCAGGAGTTCTTGTCTATTGAAATAGATGGTTTTCCCTTTGGGCTTAAAATGTGGAATCTGCATATTCATAGTGAGTTTATATATCTGGGATTGTGATATTCCCAAATACTTTGAAGCTTCTTCAGTGGTCAACATTTCTTTAACCACATATAATCTTTCCTCAATCTTTGCAAGACGTTCATTGAGTATTTCTGGATTAATACTATTAAGTTCTCCAATTTTCATTTCCAAGAGTTCTAATCTCTTTTTTAAGATGCTGATTTCAATGTTACTGGTTCCCATTTTCTAATGATTTAATGTTATACAATAGGGAGTACCCCAAAAGCTGAATCGATTCTGGGGTAAATATACTCCTATTGTTATTTTCGCAATTTGAATGTCTCCTGTCAGTTTAAAATGTCAGGGAGAGTGTCAGGGATTTTTCTTTCAATTGCTTTACATTGTTTCACTTCAATACATTTCTTTCAGTTGTTTTACTATATTCACATATTCTTCTTCAGGAAATGTAGCAGTAGTATTCTTTAGTTCTGTAAGACGTGAACTGATTGCTCCACGAGTTGATGGTATCATACTTTTCTGTGGGGCTAACATTTTATTTCTTACTACAAGTGATACCCAATTATATGGAATCATTTTTTGTTGGGAAAGAGAATATAACAGCTGAAGTATATAGCGCAAGTTTGTGGCTATAAGAGTCTTTTTTAATGTACAGTTAAAGAACTTTTCAATAGTATTCTCGTCAACAGGGGTAGTGAAGAAATTCTTTCTATTGGCAAAATCTGTGATAAGTTTAATTTGCTTTCTGTTAAAGGATGCAAGTCCATTGGAGTCCTTTAATATAACTTCCACATGGTTAAACTCATTAAGCATTTTAGAGAAGTCTGTCTTTTCGAATGTAGATTTAGTGAAGTACTTCTCAACAAGATCTTTTCTGTCGGTCAGTAATTCATAAACACAGAAAAGATTTTGGAAATGTTTTCGTATTGCTTCCTCATCAGATGTGAAAACAGGAAGATGATAACTGATTAAGTCATTTACATAGCGATTGTAAATTTTTCTATCATTAATTACTTCAGTTTGATAATGCTTGTAACTGACTTTAAATAAGTCCCAAAGCTCATCTTTGGACAGCTCAATCTCTTGGTTTGTAAAATGATTGTTACATTGTAAATACAAAAAGAGAGAGCAAAGAGTGTTGATTCTTTTTACTCATAAATTAATTTTTTTTGTGTATAAATATTTAATTCTATTTTTATGATCATTTGTTTATATACTATATTGTAATTATCACTGATCACTTTGCTAAGTGCTTTTAAGTGATATATGCAAAAAAATAGCCTACATTAGATAATCCTTAATGCGGGCTATTTATGAATTCGCATTTCTCTACTATTTCCTTCGACTTGATATTTTGCTGAGTATTTGATTGATTTCTGCTGTACTGATTGGCTTTTCAGTTTTACAACCAGACTCAACCCATTTGATGAGATCATCCCTGAAAAATGTGTATTTCTTACCTTTCTTGTTGACTGGAATTTGTCCGTTCTGTATATAACAGTACATTGTCGATTTTTTTATTTTGAGAAATTCACAGGCTTCTTTTACATCCATTGGAATGTGTTCAGATGGAGACTTTTGATTAGATTGACGAATCTCTTCATGAAGTATTTCTATGGACTGTTCAAGTAGATCACATTTTTTAAGTATATCTGACATAACTCTTGGTATGTCATTAAAGGTTATCGGATTATCTTCTACGTATTCTTGCATATATAATTCTTTTAATAATGAAACTCGTAACTATCTTTATCAGGAATGTCAATTTCTATTTTACATTTCCCTTTTTGTCTGAGTGTACGCCTGATGCTTTCAATTTCAACGTCATTAAGTTCTTTAGGAAAACAGAGCTTGATGAAGGTAGCTCTGGTTTGTCCACTCCAACCAAGCCGTTCTCCTATATTCCAGGCATAATGTCTGATGTCGAGTGTGTTTAACTGACCATTTGTTAATACAGAATTGATACACGATTCTGGAATCTCGTAAAGTTTAATGTTCTGGCATAGGGTTTCCAGACAATCATCTGTCATGTATGGTGAAAAAACAGTATATGTATACTCCTTGATTGCCTCATATCTGTTAACCTCCAAATGGTCCTGTTTATTTTTATAAATCTCACGCATAATCTCTGCTTTATTCTTTTCTGAAGTAGCAGGTTGTAGAGAAGTGATGCTATTATTAATGATTATGCGCTTCTCAGTATGTAACCTGTACAGGACAGTTATTATACAAACTAATAAAGATAATAAAATGAGGTATAACAAAATCGGCAATGGGGATAACATTAGGTTATTATTTTCTGTTGCATTAGTGCTTGTGACCACCCTGATAATATATGGAGCGGTCACAAACAGAATAATGGTAATAATGTTTGAAATGAGAAGTATCAGTAAATTCTCTCTTATCTTTTTTGTCATTGCAATTGGTTTTTATCGTATTACTTTATTGCAAATTTATAGATAAACTTACTAATTGATACTAGTTGTTACTAATAAAATCTCTCTAGAAAACATTATTTATGTTTCAGTGTTTCAATGATTTACGCTACTATTTATTGTCACTTTTTTGATTTTCCTTTCTCTTTCTTTCTCTTGGTTTCTGCATTAACATTTATGTTTTCATTTTCTTGTATTTCCATTTTTACATTTGTTAACCTAATTCTATCAGCTGCTTCTCGTGTTTTCGGATCAGCATGTGAAGCATAGATTTGAGTGGTACTTACATTCTTGTGATTAAGGAGATGTTGTACTGTGTAAATATCAGTTCCAAGTTCAAGCTGTAAGGATGCGTAAGTATGTCTGAAACAGTGAAAGGTAATATGTTTTTTTATTCCACATTCCTTAATCCAATCTTGCATGACTCTATATGTCATAGTACGATTAAATCCTGAAAAAATATATTTATCTGTTGTTTGTGGCTGAATTAGTTCATAAGCATCATCACCGATTGGAACCTGTGTCTGACGCTGAGTCTTTACACATTTAAAATCAAGATAATGTCCGCCATCTGCATATGTTTGGATATTTTCCCATTTTAAATTGAGTATATCACTTATACGTAATCCACTCAAACAGGAAAATATAGCGGCTTTTCTTACTACTGGAACTGAACATTCTGAGTTGTATAGTTTTCTGACTTCCTCCAGTGAAAGGCTTTGCTTGACTGGTATTGTGCATGGAATATTATCCAAAAGGGATGCTATGTTATCTACAAGTCTTCTTTCCCTATAGGCTTTAGTTAAAACTTGTTTGAAGATATTCCAATATGCTGAAGCTGTATTTCGTGATATAGGCTTGTTAACCATGACTTTGCCTCTTGCTGATACTTTCGTGTCTAAGAGATATTCTTTATACTTGTTACAGAATACGGTATCAAGCATTTCAAATGTACATTTGTTGTGGCAGAACCTGCTGAAATGTTTATAGGCTGCATCACACTTCGCAAAGTTTCTGTTGACAATATTCTTGAAGTATGCAAGAAAGTCCTCCTTTAGACGGTCCTGGTTAAAGAAGTCATATTTCTCATTAATTACCTCTATGAATACCTTACACCGAATAGCTTCAGCTTTTGCCAGAATAGCTTCATTATACTTTTTCTGTTGTGTAGAAATGGGGTTGGCATATATATACATGCCAAGCGAACGACGACGAATCAGTTCCATTGTTTCAGGATTTCTATAGCCTGGCCAAAAGTCCAGAAATAATGATTTAGTACCATTTCGTCTATCTCGCATACGGAGAGTTACTGATTTACAATACTGCATATTATTTGTTTTTATAGTTTTATGTCTCAAAATTCTCGAATGATATATTGCTGACATCGGTAAATTGAAAGTAAATATCACTATATATCAATATTTGCTATAAAATCATCTTCTGAGAACCGTTTTTCCATTAACCGGTCAAATTCTTCTTTTCTAAAAAAGATGAATTTCTGCTTCTTTACTCTGGTGAGCTTATAGTGATTGACGTAATAGAAGACAAGTGAATTTGTAAGATTATATTTCTTTGTAGCTTCTTCTACGGAATAATACCTGTCTCTACCAACAAAATATCCATTCTTTATTTCCTCTATGTGTTGTTTGGAATAATAGGTACTACCATACTCAACCTTTGCTGGAATCTTATGTCTATGAATAAAAGAGCGTACACCATCTGCTGTCATTTTAAATGTTGTACGCATTTCCTCTGGCGTTATCCAGTCTGTGATTTCTGCATACTTATTCTTTTTGTTGTATAACAGGTCAATGGATCCCTTCTCATAGAAATTAAATCCTTTCAGTGCTATCTTAGGTATGTTGTTCTCTCTTGTTATAACTCCAGCATGCTTTATTGATATTTTAAACATCTCTGCTACCTCATCAGTAGAATAGTATCCTTCAGGAGTTGCTGGACAGATTTTTTCCTGTTGCTTTGCCGTGAAAACAACCTTTTCTTCACCATTTGACTTTATTAGTGGAGTTGAATTTTGAAGACGTTGATGCATGATATTATCAAAATCCGTCCGATAAATCATGGTGAATTTTCCACGCTTTTCAGTCTTAATGCTATAGGTCTTTAGAGTATAACTTACCTGATCTTTAGTTATGCCATACTTTTGCATAGCTTCTTCATAAGAGTACCAGTCAGGATTAATTTCATCGGTCTTGTGTTTTATACAATCTATATGAACCTTAGAATAATAAGACCTGCCATTTCTCTTTACCCTGGGAACCGCATGGTATTTTACAAAACAAAGAGCCGCACCCTGAGTCATATTGTACATTTCCATGATTTGACTCAATGTGTAATAGTTATCAATGTCTATGACATCAAGAAGCTCAGAGAAATTTGCGTCAATAAGCTTTTTACTGTAGAAAGTATTACGCCCTTCGTAAACTTTAGGGATGCCTAATCTGTCACAACGTCCCCATACAGCTTTACGTCCAATTTTATACTTATCCATAATCTCTTGTAGGGTATAGTATTCTTGTTCTTGCTTACGCTTGTAACTTCTTTTTCTATAAGGTCCTGCATCCTCAAAGTATTTGTCAAGATCCTCACGACGGACAAGGGTTTTTCTACGTATTCTCACTGCCTTGATGATTCCGGAATAGAAACATCTATAAACAGTGCTAACACTCATATCAAGTAATAAGGCAACATCTGAGGGTGTCAAAAATGGTCGTGAAGCAACTGCATCTCTTTCTTTATCAAGAGCTGCTTCTTTTTCACTTTCCCGGACACTTTTTTTACGTTTTGCTTCACGTTTGCGAGATGCGTCACGTTCGCACTCTCTACAGCAGTATTTATTTGACATCTTGGATGCAATAAACTCTGCTCCACATGTTAAACATTTCTTTAATATCTTCATCTTTTTGGCATGTTAAAATCGTCCATTTCCTTTGCAGCAATTTTCAGGTATTTGCAGGAATTTTCACGAGGTGTCCAACATGTCAACGGGCGCACATTTATCACTTTTGCAGTTTTTGCATAAGGTGCCATATATGTCATTTTCCCATTGCCATTTGGTCGCAAAATTTAGGGATAGGAACGATATTTGAGCCAAATTTACCCTTAAAAACTGGTTGTAACAAGTTTCAAATGGAAAGTGTTAAAATGAAAAAAGCCACCAAAACGGTGGCTTTCAGACAGTTAGCGATATATTGTAATATTGTTGATAATCAGCTACTTACCGATACAAAATTTACTAAAAATATTTCCAAGTATTTCATCGGTAGAAATTTGTCCGGTTATTTCTCCAAGATAATGCATGCACTCTCGTATGTCTTGAGCCAAGAAATCTCCGGAAATACCCGAATGTAGTCCATCTAATACACGAGATATAGCTTCTTGAGCATGAAGTAAAGCTTCATAATGTCGGGCATTGGTAACTATTACATCATCTGTCCCCGTTTCCGGCAATGAAGCTACTGATACCAACTGGCTTTCCAAATCGTCTATTCCTTGATTTGTTTTGGCTGAAATGAATAGGATTGAATGTTTAAGAGGAATTAAAGATTCCACTAATTCTCTTTTTTCTTCACACTCTTGTCCGGTTAGTTTATCCGTTTTATTTAGCAAAACAAATAAAGTTTTTCCTTCACAATGCTGTATAATGCGCCCGGCAGAGCGTATAATATTTTCATTCATTCCGGTAGCATCAATCATCCACAATATTATAACAGCCTGATCAAGTTTTCTAAAAGTACGCTCTATTCCCATACTTTCTATTTTGTCTTGGGTATCCCTTATACCCGCCGTATCAATAAAGCGGAATGTGATACCCTGTAAAACAGTTGTGTCTTCAATGACATCCCGAGTCGTTCCATGTATGTCCGACACTAGTGCCCTGTCTTCATGCAACAAACAATTAAGCAGGGTAGATTTTCCGGCATTCGTTTCTCCGATGATAGCTGTAGGTATTCCGTTCTTTATGGCATTACCTACCTTAAAAGAGTCTGCTAATTTACAGATTACC
>OODH01000049.1_pt1 | contig 96952 bp, 90 predicted proteins | sample 1671391 | NCBI WGS metagenome assembly OODH01 (sample SAMN06348152, study PRJEB24527) | human gut metagenome | biome: human gut; feature: ankylosing spondylitis patient; material: feces | host: Homo sapiens | place: China | collected 2015-10 | reverse complement strand
TAAAGATAGATGTTGTCAACTTATTATTAATAGTGCTCAGAGAATTACTTGGAAAGAAGTTAAATCTATTGAAGAATTAGGAGAAAGTGAACGTGGAAACAAAGGATTTGGAGAAGGAACAGGAGGAGCAGCTAAAGCTTAAAGTTGGTGCTCGTTATATTCATAATAAAACGTCTAATGAATATATAATTATTAGTATTACTAAAATGAAACATCCAGATACAGGTGAATGGATTCCTGCTGTTATTTATAAAGTTGATGGACTTGAACCTTTATGGTGTAGAAGTGTTGAAAGTTTTAAAAGTTATTTTAGTGATGCTAAAGTTGAAGGTAATGAAGTTTATCTATGAAAAAGTTAATCTTGTTTTATTTACCTGATTGCAATGTTAGTAAACTTTTTGAAGAAAGGCTTCATAAAGCTCTTGCTCTTCCTGAGTTTGCCGGTAGGTTTAATCTTATTAGGTATAATCTATATACTGATACTGGTAGACAAGAAGCGCGTAGTATTGGTATTAGTGATGCTCCTACTGCTTATTGTAATGGTGATATTCTACATGGTGTGCAAAGCGATTACACTATTAGAAAGTATCTTCGCAAGCTGCTAGGAAAGTCATAGATATGATTCTTTTGCTCTACATTGAATTTTAATTGTTATTGTGATTAATCTATCATAATATGAATATCATTCAATATGGGGCTTTAAAATAGCTAATTTTATAAATTCTCATTATATTATACAAATACTATGGTTAAAATTGAATTTTATTATAAAAGTGCTGATAAAGATAAAACAGAAGCTATGAGAGAAGCTATTGATATAGCTTTATTTGGTACTAATGTTCAATGTAATTTTAAAAATCTTCCTGACTATCTTATTCTTGAAGATATGATACTTGAAAAGGCTGTTGCTGGTAAGAATATTACTGAATATCCTACTTGTATTATATATCGAGATGATACAGAATATAAACGATATAGTAATTCTGTTACTTGGGAAGAACTTCGTAATGATATTAATTATCTTACTGGAGATGAACCTACAAGACAAACAAATAATATATTTGTTGAAGCGTTTATTGATGAACATGATTGTATAACTCGTGCTAAATGTGCTGATGCTATTGCTTGGATGTGGAAATATCAGAATACTAAAGTAGAATATATTCAAACTAATGTTAATAATCCGAATAAGTTTGCTGTTGTAATTAAAGATAGTTGGAGAACTTATGCTACTTATGTATATTCTGATAGTCTTACTACTGAAATAATTAAGAATACTCTTCTTAGAGTTCCTAATACTATTAAAGAAGCTGTTAAAAATAATGCTATTGTGTTATGATACGTATTGATTGTTTTACTAGAAATGGATGTGATGCTTGTAAAATTGCAATTAAGAATATAACTGAAGCTATTAATGAAGCTAATTGCGATATTACTTTAAATATTAGAAATACAAGTCTTGATGATATTTTAAGAAAAGAAATTAATAAATTTCCTACTACTGTTATAATTAAAGTTGATAATGATTATAATAGAAAAGAGTTAGCTAGACTTGAAGGAAGTTTTCCTAGTGATTATATTAAAGATATTATTAATAAACTTGAAAAAGAATAAACTATGACAGTTAAAGAACTTATAGAAATGCTTAAAACTTGCGATGAAGAATCAATAGTATATATTGATTATAATGGTGATATTAATTCTATTAATGAAGTATGTGATTATAGTAATAATTGTGGAGAAGTTATAATAGTTAGTGATTAATTAAATTTTAAAGCTATGACAGTTAAAGAACTTATTGATAAACTTCAACAATTTAATGGAGATAGAGTTGTTTTAGTTGAAGATACTGAATATGGAGAATTTCAAGCAATTGATGTTAAACCTGAAGATGATAGATTTGTAATAATTACTACTACTGTTAAATAAATAATTAAATTTTAAAATTATGGCTAAATTTATTGGAGTTAAAATGATTGAAGCTACTCCTATGAGAGCTTCTATGGCTTTGAGTACAGGTTATAAAATTGGTAATGCTCATCCAGATGATATTGGTTATGAAGTAACTTATCCAGATGGATATAAATCTTGGAGTCCTGCTAAAGAGTTTGAGAAAGCTTATTATAAACTTGAAGATCCTGCTGGAGATATTCTTAGAAAAGATGACATTAAGAGATTTATTAGTAATATTGAAAGTATAAAAGTTGGTACTAAAACAACTAATACTACTCTTACTTGTCTTACTGGATTTGAAGTTCATGGTCAAGCAGCTTGTGTAAAACCTGAAAACTTTGATTTAAATGTTGGTGCTAATTATGCTCAAATTAAAGCTGAAGATAAAATTTGGGAAGGTCTTGGATTTGTTCTTCAATGGGCTAAGTATGGTCTAAAGAGATGATACTATTAATGCTAATGGTTTATATGTTATACTTAAAGCTAGCTTTAATAGAGCTGGCTTTATTTAATTTAATGGTTAGCTTGGAACCGCTACGAGTGCTACGCACTCTTCTCTATACTCCCCGTAGAGGATGGAATGGTAGTTATGCTAGTAATATTAATATAGTTATTAATGATAATGATTATATTGATTGAATGAATACTAGTCTATTCCATCCTCTACGGGGAGTTGAGCGTAGCGAAGCGGAGCGTTCTACTAATCTTTAAACTTATAGTCGTTGGCATGACTGAAACCTCGGTAGATAAGCTAGTCTTACTACTGAGGTTTATTTTTATCTTATTATTAAACTTAAACATATTATAATTATGGTTGCATTTATTGTTCTTCTTGGTATTATATTTGGTGGTGTTAAACTATTAGCTGTTGCTAATAATATTAGTGATAACGAAGCTATGGATAAATATAGTGGAAAACTATTTGTTATTGGTATTATAGTTTTTGTTATTCTTATGTGTGTTATTGGTAATAATGATGATGGTTTTAATTAAGATAAAATAAATAGGGCTTGTCTAGGTAGTGATACCATAGGCAAGCCCTTATTTTTTACTAGATTCAAGTCCAACTTATTCAAATATATCTTTAGCTATATCTTTATAAGGTATAATACTAAGTATATTTTCATCAAGTTTATAATAACTATTATTATTAGGTAAATCAAGAACACGATTAATACTACGAATAACAGGTATATTACGTATAGCCATAACTTCAAACTTGTTCATACCTTTATATCTACCAGTAGTATATTCCTCTGTGAAATCTTCTTCAATAAGGAATCTAGCAGCCATAGCAGTAGTACCAAGTAAGTCATTAATAGTTTGTCCAATAGCAACAGGGCTAGACCATAATTTTTTGCCTTCAGCATAAGCTCCAAATGGAGTAAATGAAGCAGCTTCAGAAGCAAGACGGTCTGCATGATAAAGCATAAGATTATAAATAATACCTTCATCGTCATCACCTCCCATACCAGTTATAGCAATTGCTCCAATAATAGCAGCACCTACATAAAGTAAATCACCTAAATTACGTCTAATATTTGCTTTTTCATGTTCAGGAAGAAGTTCATAATTAAGTTTGAAATTAACAGCAAATGAAAGTAAATTCTTACCATAAGTTTGGAATGCTTTAAGAACATCACTCACATTATTAACTTCTCCTACGTTAGTTTCTTTAAATGGAATAGTTAAATAATCATAAAGACTAGTATAACTACCTTTTTCAATAGTACCTAGAGTTTCATTATAATAACCGTTCCAACGATAACGTTTCTTAAAACCAGGATAAAGATGTTTATGATATTGCATAACCATACCACCCCACCAATGTTGTTCTATATTAGCAGAACCAAGTTTATCATAAACACCATGAACTTTCTTATTTACTTCACGAACTTTATCAATAAATTTAGCATATTCTTTAAGAGTAAGTTTACTATCAGATTTTATTTGAGCAATACCATCTTTAAGTTCAAACTGATTATAAATATCTGGAAGTTCAGCAAACTCTTTATCAATATTCTTAATAAGTTCTTTACGTTTAGCAATATATTCTCTTTGTTGTTCTTCATTAAGATAAGTCTTAACAAAATCGAATATAGGATTAGCTTTAAATAAATTATATTTAGCTCGTTTTTTATTATCAGCTTTAGCATCATCCATAAACTTATTGAATTGTTCAAGAAGAGATTGGCTCTCTCCTCTACGGGGAGCATTAATTACTGGCATAAGAGCATCTTGTTCAGCTTTACGATGATACATTTCTTTACTCATTATATCATAACCGCCTCTACCGTTATCAACAAGTCTATGAGATTTAAGCATAGCAAATAACATAACATTTTGCATATAATGCTCACCAATAGATTGAGGGCTAAATAATAATCCACGAACTCTACGAATATTTTCTTTAAGACCTTCAGCAGTACTAACTTCAGTTACTCTATCAAAATCAACTACATGACTAAGTTTAATAATAGCATCTTGGAGTGTACTACTATTTTCACTATACATATTAGCCATATAACTAACAGTTCCTTTAATCCATTCAGATTTACCAGCTTCCCAATATTTAAGATTGATATATTCGCCAGCAGCTCGTTCCATAAATATATTACTAGAACCAGTAAGAACATTAGCTATACCACCAGTTATATTCATCATCATATATTTACTACCAGCAATATTCTGAGCAAGAGAACCAAGTTTAACTAAATTAGGAGTTTTATTATCTTTATATTGTTCAAATACAAGACGACGTATAAAACTTCTAAGATGTTGACTAGTTCTAGTTTGTTGTTCTTGTTTATATTCAATTTCTCCACCAGCACTAGCTTCTCTATTTTCAGTTATACTACCTTTATAATTTATATCATAAGCAGTATTGCTAGTAATAATTTGGTCAGCAGTATAAAGAAGATTTTTAACTGTTTTAATAGCATTATATCTATTACTTTCAATTAAGAAACTATTAAATACTTCTTCCCAATTACGATTAAGAATATCATTATGAATTTTATTATTCTTTTCAATAATTTCATCTCTAGCTTTAATAGCAGCAGCTTTACGTTTACTAAATTCCTCATCACTTTCATTAAGTTCTTTAAATTTAGGTATAGTAGGAAGTTGTTGTGTATCTTTATTAGCTAATTGAGATAATCTAGGATTAGGAATATCATAATCTTTATCAAAAGTTAAATCTTCATTATTTCTCCATCCAGTATTATTAGGAACATTAACAGTCCAACCAAGAAAACTAAGAGCTTGTTCAAAGTAATCTTTAACAGTCATATCTTTAGATTTAGGTAAAGCTGGAAGATAACCCATATCAACATATCTCTTATTACTATTAGTAAAACAATACTTTTTCATAAGTTCATTTACTTTATTCATAAGTTCAAGTTGATACTCATTAAGATTAGTATAAACAGTATTATCATATCCAGTTCCTACTTTATACTTATTAACAAAACTACTATATTCTGGATTAATAAGTTCTTCTTTAGGAGTAATATGCATTTGATTAATACGTGGTTCATAATTACCAACAACAGCTGAACCATCGTCTTTAATCATTTGCATAGTAGTCCAAATACGAATAGGTTTAATAGTACGAGTATAAGGGTCAAAATAATGATTATCTCTATACCATTGTTTATATTCAACACTATCAATACCATATTTGTCAAGAACTTCTCTTTCTTTCATATAATAATATTGAGTAGTAGTTTCTCTAGTTCTTTTTTGAAGAATATTAATTGCAGCAGTTTTATCAATGTCAGTCCATTTATCTAAATCTTTAGGTTTAATAATACCATAAATAGTTCGATTAGGTCTTTCCGCAATAGTTCCATTTTCTTCAACTTGTTCACTAAATACTTCTAACCATTTATCATAATATTTTTTACCTTTAGCAAAAGCTCTATTTTTATCAAGTTCATATTGTTTCCAATTATAAGTAACATCACATTCACTTTCAATAAATTCAGCAACACGTTTTGCTTTAGCTTTATCAGTACTCTTTTCTCCTCTAGTAATTTTATTAAATACTTCAAAACCAGTTTTAAGTTGTTCTAAATCTTCTTGACTAATATCAGCAGTATTAAGAGTTCTAGTAGCATTATCAAAATACTTCTCAAGTATTTTATTAATAGCTTCTCCTACATTAATTTCTTCTTCACTCTTAGATTTATTACCTGTAAGATAATTATAGAAATCAGCACGATAAATTCTAAGTTCATCTTCAGCAGAACGAATAATACCAACATAAGGCATACCATTGCCTTTAGTATATTTATATTTTCTAACTGTTTCAGCTTTTATAAGAGCTGCACGTTCTTCAGGTATTTTACGTCCATCAACTACATTAAATTCATCTTTAGCTTGAAATTCTTTGATGGCAAGATTAAGAACACTATTACCTTTATTAGCATCTTTAAGTTCTTCAAATGCCCAATTTAAATCTTCTATATCTTTAATATCAAGAATATATCTAGTATTCTTACGAATCCATTCTTTAGCTTCTTTATATTCAGGAACTTTCATAAGTTCTTCCATACTAATAAGAAGATTACCATTAGCATCACGTTGACTTTCATATTTACTAATAATAGAAAGTTGTTCTTTAAGTTTAGAATCAAATCCTTCTTTAGCTTGCTTATCATAGAACATTTCTTTAACTTTACGAATATTAGTTTGATAAGCACGAAGTCTTTCAGCTACATTTAAATCATGACCAATCTTTTTATTACCATCTTCATCGTAAAGACTAGTAAGACTATCCATTTGAGCATATATACGTCCAAGTTCTTCATCTTGACTTTGTGTAGTAACATTATCAGTAGCTTGGCTTAGAATATCTCGTATTCTACTATTAAGTCTTTTATATTCAGCAAATTCTTTAGGAATACCATCATCTCCTTTTTTAAGACCAAGAAGACTTCTTTCAAGATTTATAATATAAGTAGAATATTCAATAGTAACATTATTACCGTCTTCATCTTGAACAGTAATTGGTTTAAGCTGATGAATAGTAGTCATATCAATAAATTTAGCTTTATTAGATAGAGCAATAAGATGTTCAACACTATTTATACCAAATTTTTGTTCAGCTTCAATAGCAGCATCTCTATATTTCTTCATCTTTTCTTCCCAAATAGGATTATTAGGTTGAATTAATCTACCGTCATCATCAATTATACTATTAAGACTAACAGATTTACCAGCTTTAGCAGCTCTAGTCTTAAGCTCTTTAAGATAATTTCTAAAGTCATTAGATTCTTTAATACCATTAAGACGACCTTCTTCAACAGTACCCATTACATCTTTAAGTATATTTTGCAACACAAAGTTACGATTAGCACGAATATCTTGTATCCAATAGTCCATAAATCCAGTATCTCCATAAGCATCAAATTCTTTCATAAGACCGCTTATATAATTAGGATTGGTAGTACGTAATTGAATCCATCTTTCAAACCAATCTTTTCTAGCAGAATGTACAGTAGTATTAGAATCAACTTGATTAACTAGTTTTTGAATCTTTCTAATATTCTCTTTAGTTTTATCATCAAGATTTGTACTATCAATATCAATTTCGCTAATAAGTTTATATTTATTCTTAAATGTATTAGCACTAAGAATAACATCTAAAAAGCGATTTTGAAGTTGTTCATCTTTAAGAACTTTACCAATAACATCTTTATCGTTAATAGGCTTATCAATACCATTAATTTTAATAAAACGATTAATGTCGTTAAGAATATTATTAGCTTCAACATCTATATAATTAGCTATAACTGATAATGAAAATTCAGAATTATCAGAAAGACTACTACTATCGAGATAGTTAATTTCAGCATTATTTAGAGCATTAAGAACATTCTGAGCAGCAGGTTGTCCATGGCGAACAGCTCTTGAAATAATTAAACTTGCATTTTTAGCAAATCTACCAATAGGAGTTTGGTCATCAACACTACTATATCTATCAGTATTGCTAGTAATTCTACCTATTTCATTTTCATTAATTTCAATAAATAGTCCAAGTTTATTATCTTCAATATTAGGATATTTAGCTTTATATTGTTTCAAATCATTATTTAAATTAATAGCAGTAGTTCCATTAATATTAAGATAAAATCTATCATTAATAGTATATATAGTATTATTCTCAAAAGGAGTATTCATAAAAGGTTGGAAATACTCATCAGTAATATACTTACTATATAGTTCAGGAACTTCTTTATACTCTTTATTTACAGCTTCTTTAATATTATCTTTAATACCATCAATAAATTTATCTCGTTTTTCTTGTTGAGTAAGACCTTCATAAAGAAGAACAGCTAACGGTTTATGAATATTATTATTAGCTATAATACTTGGTTCAATACTATTATAAGTTTCAAATGATTCAAGTCTATCAATAGGATAATAAGCTAAAGTACCATCATAAGTTCCTTTAATATATAAATTTCTATTAATTCTAATAATATTAACAGCATCTCCATTTCTTATTATTCCTATATTATCAAGATTTTCTTGACCATTAAAAGTAATAATACCATTATGTTTTAAATTATAATTAATTTTATTATTAGTAAGTCTTTTAAATGTATAACTAGGACAATTAAAACTATTATAATTTTTACGAATAAAACCAATTATATCTTCAACGTTATCTTTATCAACAAGACCATAATTATTAATACCTTTCATAGCTATATCTCCAATAGCTATTCCATTTTCACTCAATCCTCTAAGGGGAGTATTACTTATAAGTCTACTAATATTTCTAGTTCTAAATTTATGACCTTCAACAATAAAAGCATATTTAACTAAATCAAGAGCAGTGAGTTTAATAAGAGGATTAGGATGATTCCAAGCTCTATCAAACAATCTATGAGCTTCATCATTAGTAATATCACCTTGTATATAATTAATATATTGAATATTTACATTACGACGATTATTTCTTTCATCATTAGCAACTATTTCAATATGTGCAAATACACTTCCATCTTGACTAAAGTTACGTTTAATCCAATCAACTTTTTGAGCAGGAGTAAGTCTAGCAAATACATCAATTTCAGTTTGTGTAGGTTCAAATATATTTTTAACTACAACATCATCTGTTTTAATATTAACTAATGTACCACTAACTCGTCCAATTTCTAAAGCTCTAGATTGACCAGTACCATATTCTTTAATAAATTTAGGATGAACAAAATCACCATTAACAATAGTAACAGGTAAATTAAGATAAGAACTACCATTATTACCTACTTCTAGTTTATTAATAAGATAATCTTTATAGTCATTATATAACTTTTCAGTCATTATTCCACCTTTAGTCCATTCTGCTATTTTATATACATAATCAATAAATATAGGATTAGCAGTTTCAAATACTTGTTGAGTGGCTTTAACACTAAGAGCAGTACTCATTTGTAGAAAAGCGGCTAAACTAGGATAACTACTTCTAGATATATCTGATTTAATAAACGCATCTATACCACCATTAATATCAGGAAAGACACTCTCTAATAGCAAGGTTTGACCCCCCGTAGAGGATGGAGCATAAATATTACTATTTTCAATAACAGTTCTAGCATCTCTAAACACTTTATCACTAGCATAAAAACTTTGTTTAGCACCATATTTATCAGCACTAAGAATATTAAGATTATTACTTATATCCTGTCCGATTGAGTTTAACCGATTGAATTGTGCTAGAACATAAAGGTCAAATAAAGCCTGCTGAACCCCATTCATTTCTCCTCTAAGACGAGATTTATATGCGTCTGATGAAAATATAAGGTCAGGTGATGAAAATGCGTCAGAAACGCTTAAATTGAATAATTTCTTGAAAGTTTCACCATAACTTTCATTAATAATATCAATTAGCTTTTTACGTCCAGCAAAATTAACTTTTTCACCAAAACCAAGATTATGAGCAACTTCTCTAATAGCTTCAGTAAGAGGATTTTTAGTACCTTCTGCAAGAACACTATTAGTTTCTTTCCATTTACGAACTAGTATATCAATAGCAGGTTGCCACATAAATCCAATAGCAGTATCATAATTACTTCCAAAGTCAACAATGGTTTTAAAAGCATTAAACGTATAAGTATTTTCATTATGTATAGCTCCCTCTTTCATAACATCAAGAATATGAGCAGTAGTCTGAGAACTATAAGGATTAATCAAATAGCCATCAACATTCTTATCATCTTCAGACCAACCAAAATTCTTATGAGTAATACGAATATGTTTATTACCAATAGTTTCAACATTTTCTTTACCATATCTATTAACAGCTTCTTGCTCACTAATCACATCAGTAGTGTACATAACTTTAATACCTTCGCTATGATTAGCTTTAGTAACATTACCAATACTCATAAAAGTATCTCGATTAACACTGATACCTTTAAGTTTAATACCAGATGTAGCAGCATCAAACCAATCAAGTTGAGTAAAGAAATCACTAGGGGCAACAGTTGTTTTATTAGCACCAACTATTTCTGCATAAGTTTCATTAGCTTCTTTAACATTTTCAAAGTTAGAAGTAGTAGTATTTTCTTCAAATGCAGCAGGATTATTAAGTATATCAATAAATGATTGAATAATAGCATTAGTTCTAGCAGCTTGACTACTTGTATCCTCCACGGGGAGTTTTAAGTATGATTCGTAAGACTTAAGTCCACCGTCATTAGCAATTTTTTCAACAACTTTAAGATTACCACTATAACCTTCAAGAGTAGCATTAATAGCATCTTCGCTATTTTTTAAAGAAGCTCTAATATTACCTTGTTTATTATAAGTTTTACCAAGAATCTTACGACTAGCTTTATCTACATTATCTTTAACATAATTAATATATCCTACTTCATCTTTAGTATATCTAGCATGAGTAATTTCAGTTGGAATACCTTTAACAAGATTAAATGTTTTAGACATACCATAAACACTATCTACGTCAAAGTCAGAACCAGTTTGAGTAACCCATTCATCGGGAACAACAACAGTACTACCATAAGCATCTGGAAGAAATTCTTTAACATACATAATACATATAGATTGTTTACCTTCAGTAGGAATACGATAACCAATCATAGTACGTAAGTTATCAGGAACTTGTTCAATATTTAATCCTTTAAGTTTATTACTCCATCTAGGAAGTTTAATTTCAGTATAATAAAGAGGAGTACCATTAACTTCTCCAATTTTCTTATATTGAAGTTTACTATCTGTTTGAGTTTGTTTATCAACTTTAAATCCAAAATCAGATAGCTGAGCAGCATGCCAACCGCTAATAAGTTGTCTAGTAATATTAGTATTAAAATAACTATTAGCAATACTTTCAAGCTTACTACTAATGTTAGATAAGAATAAAGGAAGATTATTAAATCCAGCACTATCTAAATCAAAAAATTCAAGAAGAGCTTTTTCAACTCCTTGTTGTTGAGCATTTTCTTTAAATCTATCAAAGAATACAAAACGATTAAGACTTTTAATAGTACCATTAGAATTTAAATCAATATGACCATTATCATCTAATCCAATACCAAGTTCAGCACAAGTTTTTTCAAAACTATTTCTAATATTAGCTACATAATTATTAAATACTTTATCTTTAAGTTCATTAAGTTCAGTTCGATTAGGAAGATTATCAAGCATTTTCTTCATAATCTGAATAGCAGCTTTATTACTAGCATCAACCATATGCTGAGGAACTTCTTGTTGACGATAAAGATAATTATAACTAAACAATTCAGAATTATCAAATACATTATCATCAAATTCTTTAAGAGCTTTATCAGTTAGAACCCCATCGTTATTCCAAAGTGTCATTCTGTTATGTTGTGCAACTTTAACAGTTTCAACAGTATTAAGCTGATGAATACCTCTATTAGTCATTATATTATAAACTTTCTCAAGTTCTGTTCCTTTAATAAGTTTAGGAATAAGAACAAACTCTGCATTCTTTACTTGTCTAGGAACTTCAATACCAACAGTAGTATCATAATATAAATCATAATAGAAATTCTTTTGAATTTGAACTTTATTAGCAAATTTATTCCAATCAATTTTATCAATCGGAGTGTCATCTGTAAGACTCTTAATAAGTCCAGCATATTTATCTAACTCTCCAGCAGCAGTAATACGACGAATCCATTCTTCAAGAGTAATATAAGATTGAGCATCATTAGCATTAACTCCTCCTTTAAATGGTTCTAGTATTCGTTCTCTGTCTTTTTTATCAAGTCCAGCTTTTTTAAGTTGGTCATCAAGTCTATCAATAACAACTTTATCAGAAGATTTAAAAGTATTATAAATAGTAACACCTCTAAATTTATCTTGTAAAACTACTTTTTTACGTTTAACAACTCCATTAACTGTATAAGGAACGGTAACAGCATTACCATTAATTGTTACATCATATAAATTAGTAGCTATATCTAAATCATTTTTAGTAAAATCAGTATTACCAAAAGGATTACCACTAGCTTGTACTTCTTTAATACGTTTTAGAATAGCTTGACCATTCTTATAAAAACTTTGGTCACCACCATACATATCGTACATACTATCTCTAACAAGATAATCATTAACTAGAAATTCAGCTAAAGATTCATTATTAATTCTATCATCAATAAATGTACCATATTTATTTTTAAGTTCTTTATAACCATTAGTTATATATTCATTTAACCAATCAGCAACAGCGTCTTCAAGAGCAATACGTTGTTCTCCATTAAGAACTACTTGATTATTAACATAGCTAAGCCCACGTGTAGACCCCCCGTAGAGGATGTCAATAGTCTTACCATACCCAATTAGTTCATTAAATGCTCCATTACTATTAGGAGTAATTTTACTAACTAAACGTTTAAAACTAAATACTCTACCAGCTAAAACTTTGTGTCCATCTTTAGTAGTAAATACATTACCTTTTTCATCTTTATGGTATTGATTATAAAAATGTTCAGGTTTATTATTATAAGTATCACTAAATTCAAAATCTCCATTAGTTAAAATAGGATTACCATTAGCATTAGTCTTAAACATTACATTAACAGCTTGAGCCATATTAGTAAGTTCTTGAATAACTATATTATAATACTGTTTAAATAATGAATGTTCTTTATTTATAATTTTAGTTCCATCTTCTAGTTGACTACGTAATCCAGCAAGACTATATCTAGGAGCAGTAATAGTAAAGTTTTTAGGAGCATCACTAGGTATTGGAAGTAAATAATTAGCAGTAGGAGTTTCAGAATTATTAATATCAGTCATAAATAATCCCATAGCAGTAATTAAATAATCACCATCACTCATACTACGATATAAATCATTACTGTTATTATCTAATTCACTAATACCATTAAGAAGAGAAGTTTTAAACATACTACGAGCATATTCAGTAAGTTTAGGAATTCCATTTCCAACTCTTCTAAATAGTCCATAATTAATTATATTACCATTAGTATCTCGATGTTCAAGAAGTAAATTACTATAATCATATTGATGACTAGCAAACTTTTGTCTAGCATAAGCTTCAGCCATAGCATTTTGTTCTTCAACAGTAGATTTGTCATCATTAATTATTTTAGCAATATTAGTAATAAAACTTCTATTAATAACATCAGAACTTAAATTACCTTCGGGATTACGAGAATTAAGTTCAACAGGAATATAAATAATATCTTTAAAAACATCAGCCATTTGATATATAATAGAAGTATCACCTCTATTAATAAAACTATCAGGCATTTTAGTTTTCTTATCTTTTTTAAGAGCTTCTACATATTTATTATAATTATCAACTGTACGATTAATAACATTAGCAAAGTTAATAAGATTATTAGACATAGCAATACGTCCAATTTTAGCAACAGCTAAATTAAAACTAGCTTGATTAATATCTGGAAATATTTCTTTAAAAGCATCATATAAATAAAGATTAGCATGAGGAGTATTTTTATATCTATCATATATACGAAACTTTTCACGAGCAGCAGGAACACGATTAGTAATAATATTATTCTTAACATTATTATAAAAAGTATTCTGTAAAATAGTACGGGAATCAGTATTAGGATTAGTTACACGAGCACGAACATAACTATTACCAGCAGAATCAGTTTGAATATAAGTTTCAATTTTAGATATAATAGGTTTATTAAAAACCATCATATATTTATTAGCAAATACTTTATTTTTACTAAGTAAATCATGTAATTGAATTAAACATTCGCAATTTGGAATAGTTTCAGATATACGTTTAAGACTAGCTATAAAATTATCTACATTACTAGTATCAGCACTAGCATATAATATTTTAGATAAATAATTAGCATCGGCAAAAGTAACAACACCTAATTCATTATTAGTATCAAAAGGATAATTTCCATTATCAAGTTGAGAAGCAGCAGTAAGTTTAGGTAAACTTGCAAGATGATATTTAATAACTTCTTCTACGTGTTTATTAAAATCTTTAACTTCCCCAATACTTAAATTCCAAAGTTGGGTCATTAAATCAATACCATCATCTATACTATTTTCATCACCTTCAGTAGAAGTTTCATCAAGATATCCGCCTAATTCTTCATAATCAGTAGTTTGATATAATTCATCTCTTTTAATAAGTTTAGCAACATTTTTATTATTAAAAAGAGCTTCATTAAATTCAGTATTAGTTAGAGAACGCAGTAATGCCCCATAATTAAAATCTTGGGCATTACCGTATTTACGAAGAAATGCTCCAAGACCGTTAATTTTAATAGCAGGATTTGGATTATTAATAAAACTATTAAGTTCATTATTTCTAGTTTCATCACTTCCAGCTAATTTCTTAGCACGTTTAAGTCCAGCATTAATAACAGTTTCATTGGTACGTTTTTTAATTTCATTAAAATTTAATGGAGCACCATTATATAGAAAATTAAAACTAAGTTTATTCATAATATCAGCCATATAAGTAATAGCTGTATCTCTAGCTTTAATTGTACTAAACAAACCACGTTCTTCTTTTTCAGCAACAGAAGCTATATCATCCATATTACGAAGTTTAATAGCTCTAGCTTCAAGAAGAGCATTATAAGCTTGTCTTCCAGAAGTTTTAACATTAATACCTTTATCAGCTATAATCTTCTTAAAGATTGGGTCTTCAACCATAGCTATAAGACTATAATAATCAGTATTATTAGAACCATGTTCTTTAATAATAACATTATTAAGATTATTATATCCTACAAGTTTAATATTTCCACAACTCATAAGTTTATATTTAAGTTTAAATTTATTAATAGTAATACCTCTATGACTAATGTAAAGTAAAATTTAATTACATCGTCATAGAGGTGATTTTCTTTCGTTCTAAGCGACTTTTATCTCTACTTGATTAATTCTACATACAGCTAAAACTGATACGTCCTGTGTCAAGCAAAGTGGCAAATTCGGACTGTTGGTCTATTGGTAAACGGCTAGTTAATTCTGCCATATTCACCACATTATCATCAACACTACTAAACATATCAAGTCCATCATTAAGATTATCATTATTATAATTATAATCTTGACTATTATCTTCATTAGGATTTTCAATTTGTTCTGTACTAATAGTTTCTTCGTCAAATTGAAAAGTTCCTTGAATAACATTTTGTTCAGTTTGTTTAGGCATTTTCTTAATAGCTTTATAAGCATCTCTAGCAGCAGCTAATAAACTATCTTCATTAATTTTAATACCTAACATATCAGCAATAACTTCAAGAAGTCTACTAAATAAAGTCTTACGTTTATTAGTTTTTCTATTATCATATTTTATTTCATTAAGAGCTGACATAAGAGCATTACTAGTAATACTTTCAACTAGAAATTCTTCAAGAGCTTCACTTGTATTAAAGTTCTCAAATAAATAAGGTTTAAGTCTTTCTTTAGTAGAATTATCTTGAGTATCAAGCCAAAATTTAAATTTATCATATATAGGTTTAACTAAAGCAAGAGCTTGTTCAGTATTATATTTAGTATAAAGTTGTCTATGTAAACTTTCATGAAGTATAATATTAATAACTCGATAAACTCTTTGACCTGCAATAGCAGAACTACTAAGTTCAATTGTATCAGTATCACGATGATAAACAGCATTAACTTTATTACTGTTATTATCAGTAATACTATCTACAACTTGAATATTTTTAGGTAATATACCAATTTTTTGAAGAGCATCAATATAATCAATAGCAGTTTGGTCATTAGCAAAATACTTTTTAAGTCCACGAGTTAAATTCTTAGCTGTTATAGCAGACTCAAAAGCATTAAAATTAATAGCATTAAGAGTATCATCTAACATGAACTCTGATAGCTGTTCAGGTATTGCTCCATCCTCCACGGGGGGTCTACTCTCAAGCTCGTATGCAATATCAAGTTTAGAATGAATATCTATTTGCCAATTACCAGCAGTTTCGTCAGTATTCGTATTAGCTAGTTTAGTTCGAACTAAACCATTACTAATAATAAAATCTTGATAACTATTATAACTATAAGTTTTATCATCAATATTTATAATAGTTTTACCATTTTCACGATAAATATATTTATTGGTTTTATTATCAGTTTTTGTACTATCATTAATAAAATCTTTACTAATAGCAAATTGAGCATAGTTAAACATTTCATCAATAACAGGACGAAGAGCATTATCTAGTTTATCAATAGTACCAGCATTAATTCCATAGCTTTTACCTATTTTAAAAGCACTATTAACAACATAAGGAGAATTAATAATAATATTACGTTTATAATTACCAGCATCAGAATTAATAGTAAAAGCATAATCTTTACCATTAAAATGTGCACCTTTAACATAGAAACCTATATTAGTAGGATTAATACTAATTTGAAGTCCAGTATTTCTATCACCATTAACAAGTTTATTATTTCCAAATATATCTCCAAGACTTTGTTTAAGTTCACCAAAACTTATTTTTCCACTAATATAATCTCTACAAAGATTATTAACTTCATTCTTAATAGAATTAATAATACGTCGAGCATCACCTTTAAGTAGATTACTATTTAATGGAACTTGTTTACAAAAAGCATATAGAGAAGTACCATCACTACTTGGAATACTAATAACAGGCATGCCATTAGTAGTAAGATTTTCAATAATAGTAGATTTACTTTCTCCATTAAGATATAATTGACCTTGTACAACTACACCAAGTTTGTTAATATTTTCATCATAACCAACTACTGTTTCTTGTACATCATTCCATTCACCATTAGTATCATCAATAGTATTAAGAACTCCATATTTAATATTAACAGCTTTAATCTTACCTTTAAAATCACCTTTAACTATTGTAATAGCTTGGTCATAACTATTAAGAAGATTATTAAACCAACGATTAATACTAGCTTCATGACTATTTTCATAAGGCTGATTAAATATGTATTTAGTAAGATTAACAAGATGTCCAGCTAAATCAAAACTTGCAACAGGAGTAGTAAAATCTCTAACTATATCAGGATATTTAGTTTCAAATTCTTTAAATAGATTAACAAGTTCTTCTTGTGTAACTTCTTCTTTAACAGCAAGTTCATATAAATGACCAATAAATTCTTCGTCAAATCTATCACCATCAAGAATACTAATTAAAGCGTCTTTAAGTGGAGAAATAACTTGACCATTTTCAGCATGAATATTATATTTCCAACCTTGATTAACCATATCATAATTACCAAACTTATCAATATTTGGAACTCCTATATAACCAATAATTGTACCATTAGTAAGTATATTAATACGTCTAAGCTTACTATCATATTCAGTTTCTAGATAATCACCTTGTTTAATAGAAGTAAACGCTTTAACATTTTCATTCTCTACTATATACTTAAGATTAACATTATTAGTATGTTCAACTTGAAGTCTTTCAAGACGTTCTTTAGCAATACCATCTACATATTGAACAAATTGTCTAGCATTAAGTTTTTTAATAGTTGATTCATCAGTAGCACGATATTTACCTTGATTATTCGTACTGGCATAAAGATAGTTTTTTATTTGATTAAACAAATAATTTTTAATAATTTTATTTCCTGTAATACTATCTATATATTCAACTAATTGACCAATACTAAGATATACTTTACCATTAACAATTTTACCTCTAGTATTACCTTCACTATCAACACTATTAGCAAAATCATCCATAATGGCTTCTATATTACGTTCATTACCTGTAATTGTAGCATAAGTAGCATTAAGTAATAAACGTCTTGTACTATCATCTTGAACAGAACTATATAAACTACCACCTGTAAGACCATCAATAATATTATTAACTATATCAGCAGCTTCTGTTTGTTCAAATCCAGCTTGACTAAGTTTATCAATAAAAGATTGTCTTGCATTAAGTAAATCACTACTAGTTGATTCATGCCCAAGAGAATCTTCTAAATCAGCAATACTTTCATAAACTAAATCAGTACCTATTTGACCGCGTTCAAATTCATCATCTGGAAGAACATTAGTAACTTCAGGTTTAGGAGTGCTAATAGGTCCTTGAGAAACTGATTGCCCAGTTTGAGATTGAGGTTGTTCAGCATTAGTAGGTTCACTAGGAATCGCTCCGCTTCGCTCCGCTATACTCCCCGTGGAGGATGGAGATGAACTAGTATCATCTGTATCAGTTTCATTAACTTCATTAGTATCAGGATTAACAGGAACTATTTCTTCCTCTTTAGGAGTATTATTAACATCATTTTCAATCTCAGCAATCTCAGCTAATTGTTCTATTGTATTTTTAAGATGTTCATTACCTTTAGAATTTAAATCAAGTGCAGTATAAGCATTTCTAATAACTTTATCTATATTAGGTTTATTACCATTATTAGCATCTTTAATAACAGAGTCAACATAATCTTTTCCATATTGTTTATAAGCATTACGTAAATCGTCCATAGCTTTATTAACAATCTTTTTACGACTACTATCAAAGAAATTATTAAGATAAGTTATACGAGATTTAATATTATCATCAGATAAATTAAGTTGATTTTTATTAACTTCAACATTAATTTCAGCATTAACAACTTCTGCTAAATCTTTAAATACTTCATTATATTGTTTTTGAAGTTGAATAGCTGATTGAATATCATTTTTATTTTCAATATCAATAGAGATATAAAGTTTATTAATAGCATCTAGACGTTCATTTAATTGAGCAATACGTTCTTGTTTAACTGAATCATTAATTGCAGCATTATCTTGAATAGTTTTAATATCTCTTTGAATACTATTAAGAATATGTTGATATATACCATTTTTAGCAGAAGTAATATCAACATCTTCAATATGATTATTTGTAATATCTTGATTTAAAACATTATTAGCCCAATTAAGAAGATTATTATAATTTTCTTGACGATTACGAGCATGAACCATTTGAGTAGCTATAATACGACCAACTTCAAATCCACCACCAAGTCTATTAACTTTATTTAAAGTAGTATTATATTCATTTTTAAGATTATTAATTTCAGTTTTAAATCTATTAATAAGTTCACTACTTTCTTGTTGTTGTAATCCAAGTTTATTAGTAATACTATCATTAAATTCTTTACTATTAATAGAACTTTCAAGAAGTCCTAAATTACCAGCATTCATAGAATTAATAATAATATTATCCATATATTCTTTTTCAGCTATATTACGAAGTTCTTCTTCAGTACCAGTAATAATATCTGGATTAACTTGTTTACCGTTTTCATCAGTAATAGTTATAAATGGATTTTTACCATTAGCTATACTATTAAGTCTTTCTTGATATGCTTGAAAAGTAGCAGTACGACCAAGAATTTCATTTTCTCTTTGTTTTTCAGCAGAAGTCCAATCTTTATCAAGACGTTTATTAATAAATTTTCCAACTTTATTCATAACACTACTAAAAGTGATACCACCAAGAGCACCCCAAAATGCTTGTTCCCATAACATTGGGTCTTGAAGATAATCTTTAATAGTTTGTTGAGGAATATCTTTATCAAATACTTTTTTACCATTATATAAACCATCTTGACTAGCTATATAATTAATAGCTTCTTCAATTCCTTCTGTCCATTCAGCTCTAACACCATGAAGAATATCATCGCCTACATCTTTCAAAGTACTAGTAATAGCTTGTTTAGTAGTTTTATTACTTAAAGCATTAGTAATTGCAGCAGCATCATCAATATTACTATTAAATGCAGTATTTAAATTTCTAAGTCTAGAACTAGTTGTATTACCACTTAAAGCATTTTTCCATAAGTTTTTTAAACTATAAACTTGCCATACATCAAAAAGAATATTAGCCCAGTCTTCTGCAAAAGTAATATCAGCACTATTTTTAGCAATATCTTTAGCTACTTCTTCATCAGACATATCTTTATATTTAGGATTATTATTATAAAACTCTTCTCTTTGTTTATCATTCATATTAGCAAGTTGAGTTTTAGAATAATCTTCAATATCATTATAAGTTTGTCTAGCTTCTTGATAATTTTCAAGATAACGAGAAGGAATTCCAATAGCAGTAGCCTCTGCTATTCTACTAGTAATTGCTCTACTCTTTTGTGTCATATTAATAGCATTAGCCATCTTATTAGCTAGTTTATTAAATCTTAATCCTTTACCTAATAAAGAAACACCTTTAGCAAGACCAGTACTAGGAACCATAAGAGTTAAAGAACTAGCTATACTAGGAGCATTACTAGCCCACCAAGCAAAATCTCCAATGTCAAATGCAGCATTAGGATTTTCTCGATATATAGCTAATCTTTCATTAATAGATTCTTTTAAAGATTCAAGTCCAGAACTTATTTCAGATTGATAATCATTAGGACTATCACTAATCATATTATAGAAAGCATCAGCTAAATCAGCAAAACCTATTGCAGTACCAACAGTAATTTCATTACCAATCTGTCCAATCATTCTTAATCCTTGTTCCCAATTACTTTGATTAACAGCACGTTCTTTATCAAGTTTTTCATGGTCATCAACAGGATTAACATAAACATCATAAGGGGCATATTTATCTATATTATATTGATTAAGATTATATGATTGCCCAGCAATGCGACTAAATAAATGACCACGACCCTGGTCACTAATAGAAGTGCCAGGGTTGTAATCAACTAAAGTAGGAGGCTGTATAGCCCCCTTTTTAGTTTTAGGATTATATTCAGGATTAGGTGTTTTGTTACCACCTTGTAGAAACTTTAATACATCCATATTAATATAGATTATTAGTTAATTCATCATAGTAATATTGAATAACATAAGGATCTGTGCTGCCACTAAGTTGAGCAAGTTTAGTAGCAACATTTTGTTGAATAGCTTTAACAGCATTTTCATTTACTGTCATACCAGCTTTAACAGCAGTTACAGTTTGTTCCCATTGAGATAAATTATCTACAATATCAACAGCATTTTCTTTACTTACTAAACCAATAGTTTGATTATTAGTAGAATTAATTAAATTAAAACCTTCACCATTAGGCACTAATTTAAATTTATCAATTCCAGTAAATGCAGCATTATTAGTAAGAGAAATAGGTCTATTAGCATTATAATAATTTTCTACTTTACCGACAGCTCTCCAACTAGTATCTTGATTCCAAGATTGAATAATAGAACTATCAATGGCACCACTACCTACAAGTAAAGTAATAGGTTCTCTTTTAAGTTTACCTTCTCTATCGTAATAACCAGCAATATTGATTTGAACTCCAACATCACCAGTTTTTGGGTCACGAACAATAGTAGGAGTAATTTCATTTTCTTTAGCACTTCTAAGATAAGCTGTATAAGCTTTTCTATCTTCAGAAGTCATAGGTTCAAATACTCCATTTTCACTAGTAATATAAGCTTCTCCTTGAGTTAAATCAATTCCAGCTTTAATTGCGCTCATTGCTTGTTCTTTTAATTGTTTCTTTTGAGCAGCATATTTACTAGCAGCTTCTGGATTAGAACTCATAACAAAATTAAGTTCAGCAAGTTCAGGAGTCATTGCAGATATGCCAATAGTAGAAGCATTTATTTGTCCACCGTCAAGAACAGCATCATTTTTAGATTTAAGAGAATCAACATAATTAATCAAACCAATATAAGGTTCTTTATTGCCTGTTGGTAATCCACCATGATGTTCTTCACCATTAGAATCAACTCTAACAAATTTATCACCATAACCAAAGAATCTAGTTTTAGCAGAATTAAGAAAAGCATTTAAAGGATTTCTAGTATCTTCAGCTTCTTTAACAGCTTTACCAAAACTATAAATAGATTTATGATAATCTTTAGGTAATTCAGCATATCTATAACCATTACCATCAGAACCAAATCTTATTCCAAGACTAATTGCTTTTTTCTCTCCACCAAGAGCATTAATAAATGAGTTATAAACATCATCATTGTTAAAGTATTGTCTAATAGAACTACTATCTCCAAATATCTGATTAACATATTTACTATATGTATCAGAATATTTATTATTAGGCAAATCACTTAAACTAATAATAGAATTATATGTATCAAATCCGTCAATGCTATCTTGCGATTTACCAACTTTAAGACTATTAATATATTCTTGATTATCAATAATATCATTAAGATAACTTAGAGCATATGCTCTATCAGATGGGCTAGTAATATTAGTCATGATACTAGTTCTAATATCATTAGGATTAGCAGTTGCTAAATCAATATTAATATCAGGATTATATTTGTTAAGTAATCCAGCTATTGATTGTCTATTACTAGTAATTTCAGCTTGAGCTTGAGCAGGCATAAAATTATTAATACGAACAGGAGTACCTTTATAAGTTAAATTATCAATAGCTTGTTTTCTTTGATTTGTACTTCCTAATCCAGCTTGTTTAGCTAAAGCTAATTGAGCTTTCCATGCTTCTCCATAAGTAGTATTACTATCTTGATTATAAAAAGTTGCAGCGTTATAGAAAGGGTCAATACGTTTAGCAAGATACTGTTCAGGAGTAAGTAGAATACCATTTTTATCTGTTATATCAGGATTACTACCATTTTGGTCATATTTCCATTTAGCAATCTTATAATCTTGTTCAAGACTAGCTTTAGCACCAGGAGTGTTTTCAATAACAGCTTTAACGGCTTCAGCAAGTTTAGCTTTACTTAATCTTTGCCAATCACCTTTAGTATGAGAATAAATCTCTCCTGTAACAGATTTAGTAATATCATCAGTAACTTTACCGTTAGCATCAAGCCATCTTGTTTGACTACCACCACCTTGTTCTTTAGCAGCCCATTGAAGTGCTTGATTAAGTATTTGATTCATAGGAATTTCAGAAACTTCTTTATCAATAGGAGTCCATTTACTTCCACCAATAACATTACCATTCTTATCAGTTATATCTTGATAATTATATTTATTAACAGCACGATAATAATTCTTATAATCTTCAGATAAATCAGTACGTTTATCAAGATTATCCATATATGCTTTATAATCTTGTTGAGCACGTAAACGACCAATCATTCCTGGGCTTGAAGTTATATCTCCATAAGTTCCAACTATATCATCAAGACTAGAATACGCATTACCATACTGCATATTTTCAGTAAGAGCATTACGAACTTTATTAAGTTGTTCTTGACGCCAAGCATCTTCAGCTTCATTTAAATCTAATTGAGCAAGTTGAGCATCAATCTGAGATTTAGTTTGAATAGCTTGTTGATGTCCTTGTTCAAGAGTATTATAAGTTCTAGCTAAGACATTTAAGTCAATAGGATTAACTTGTTGTCTAAAAGTAGGAATATAAAAGTTTATCGGCATGATTGTTTTCCTCCAAGTTTTCTACGTTTGCGAATAATAAATTCATCATAATCAACTCCAGCATCTCTCATAATTCTATCATCTACATTAGGAGCAGATGCTCTCATCGCATCAATAGTATTATTTAAAGCTTTACGATTTTCATATCTACTAATCATATCTTGAATACCAGCATTAATACCACTAAATAAATTATTAATATTAGTTACTTTAGCTTCTCTAATACCATTATCAAATGCTGTTTTTCTATCTATATATTGATTATATTGTTGAGCATTAAATTGACGAACACTTTGTTGATTACGTCTATCTTGATTAATAAGATTAGTTTCTATATTTTCTTTATTACCATAAAGTTCGTTAACAGCTTGACCAGCAGCATTACGAACCCGTTGTTTACGAGCTAAACTTACACGACTACTAGCAGTATTAGAATCAACATCACGATAAGCTTCAAATTTATCTTCTCTAATTCTATCAAGTTGAGGATTAATATTGTATTTAGTTTTAAGTTTATTAGCGCTAATAAGAGTAGGTTGACCCGGACCTCTCATTTTATTAATAGCTCTTTTACTAGCAAAATAACTAGCTAAACTGCCAGCAACATTACTACCTAAACCAATCCAATCAGCAGTAGTAAGATTTTTAAATCTACCTTGTCCTTTACCATCAGAATATTTTGTTCCTTGAGCAGGAGTATTAGTAGAAACAGGTAAAGTAGTAGGAATACTAGCTTCTACTTTAGGTAGATTACGATTATAAACAGCAGTAGGAGGAGTTTTAGTAGAGATAGATTGGGTTGATTGACTTGATTTACTTCGTCCTCTACGGGGGGTCTTCCCGCTAGATTTAGTTGCAGATAAACTTGGAATATTAGTATTATTCATACTAACACCTTTGTTATTTCCATGACTCCAACCAGCTCTAACTAAACCACTAGTAATACCAGCACCATCTTCAAATAAAGGAAGTCTACGTTCTGCATAATATTGAGGACGACGATTTCCATTATCAACATTAGGTTTATTAGTATTAGTATTTACATTATTATTTTTAGACCATCTTCCATTTCTAAAAGTATAATCACTTCCAATAATAGTTTCTCCTCTAGCAGATTTATTAATAGGATAAGTAGAAGTTCTATTAATAGTTCTATTAGTGATAGGAACATAAGCTCCAATTTGTTCATCATATTCCCAAGTTCTTCCACGACGATTAATTCGAGTTCCACCAACAGCAAATTTATCGCGTAGACCCCCCGTAGAGGATGGAGAATGAATTAATCCATTCTTAACATTACCACTAATACTTACAATCATATCTTTACCTCCAAATTTTCTAGATTTACGACTATATCCTTTACTATATTCTCCTGTATGTTGTCGAGTATTAAATATATGTTTAAATTCTTCTGAATTAACATCTTTAATATCAACTACATCAAGACCTTGTTTACCAACATCACCTGTAAAAATAAAATGTTGATAAGGATTACCTTTATTTCTACTCGTTTTATGAAGCATTTCACTAGTTATAACATTATATTTTTTATTTTCTGGATGGATACCTTTAGATTTAATATATTCTTTTAATTCATTATTACTAATACGTTTACTTTTTCTAAGTTCTATATTAATATCTTTATTATAAAGTTTATCAAATTGTTTTTCAACATATTTTCTATAATTATTAGAAATTAGTTTACCAAGTTGATTATTAATATCTTTATAATACGCATCTTTAACTTCTTTTTCAGGTATTTTATCTATTATATGAGTATTACTAAAAAGATCATCATATTTTATTATATCAAATTCTTTGCCATTAAAACTTGCCATAATATAAGAATTAGGATCAATACCTCTTTTTTCAAATATATTATAAGCATAAGTGTTACCTACGCGACGATTATATATAGGTAACTTACCAATTTTACGACCTATAACATCATTAATATAATCTTTTTTAGCATTACCAGTTATTTGATAACTAGGTTTATATTTTATATCAGGGTCATTAATAAATCTTTTGATTTTATTTGCAATATACTCATTATAACCATGAAGTTTAGAATAGTCTTTATTAACTTTAGAAATAATATCTTTATAAGGAATATTTTTATTTTTACTTAATTCAGTCCTAGCACTCTTACCATATCTAAGTAAATATGGAAGTTCATAATCAATATAAAGACTACGTTGTTCAGAATTATCAAAAGCAAAATCAGCATTTTTAACCCAATTTTCTCTAGTACCTTCAAATTTAATAGGACGTCTAACGGATACTACAAATCCATCTTTTTCATTACGGTGTTTAGCTTTTGCATATCCAATAGCTGTATTTAAACTATTGGAAGAATAAATAGTGCCTTCTCCATTATATGAAGAATTAAATCCAGCTCTACCAGCTCCTGTATCTGGAGCATAAGTTGAAGCATAATATTTAGCTCTATTTTCAGCAGTAGGTTCAATACCGTTTCTTCTAAGTATATTATTTATATTTTCTTCATTACCTGTTTCATGTACACCTCTAACAAATGTATTATGTTCTAACAATCTATCTTTAATAAGTTTATCTGCTTGTTTAGGATTTTTTGCAGCAGATAAAGGAATAGGGTCATAACCATAACGAGCATTCCATTTATTAAAAGTTTTAAGAAAAGCTCTTGTATCATCAATATTAGTTTGAAGAACATCAGGAATATCAATAACTTTTCCATCACTATCTAATATATTAACAAAATCTTTATATTTACCGATATTAGAAGTTAATTGTTTTCTAGGAGCTTCAAGAAGTTTAGTAGGTTTAACACCAAGAGCTTTTCTACCATTATTAACAGATAAATTATAACGAATATTAGGAGAAATAGAATAATAACCTAAAGCATCTCTACCTTTAGTAATAGCTTTTTGACTTGTTCTAGAAATATTTTTATCTAAAGCCATAGCAACTTTAGTAGCTTTATCGACACCTCTTAAAACTCCAGCGCCACCTAACAATATATCAAATTCAGGATTAACTTGTTCAAGAGGGGTCATATTAACTTCTTTTCTAGCAGGAACTTTTTCTAAAGTATTATTTGCTATTCTATAAGTTTCTGGATAATAAATAAAATCTCCTTGTTTAATACCACTATTTCTAGGAGATTCCATTATAGGAGTTACTCTAGTATTATCACTTTTAGCTACATATTTTTCTTTACCATATTTAGCTTTAGTACCATCATCGTTAATCCCATTTCTATCTTTAAAATCTTCTTGAGCTTTAAATACTTTATTAGGATTAGCTCCACCCATAATTAATTTAGCAGGACTAACACCATTAATAATAGGTTGTGCAGAATAAACTTTAAGTTCGTTTCCATTAGTTTCAACAACTTCACCATCTTCTACTTCAATACCAGTTTTATCACTAGGACCAATATCAATACCACCTTGACTATGTTTTCTTCCATTCATATAAAAGAAATTATTACCAAGAGGTTGAGCAATACCACCAGCAACTACATTTGGTATTTTACCACCAACAGCATATTGCTTTTGAGGAAGATTTTTTCCATTACTTCTAGGAGTTTGAATAATATTAAATGGAAATGTTGGTCCAAGTTCATCATCACTAGGAAAAGATTCTTTATTAAAATCTTTAACATAATTAATAAGTCTACCGGCAGTATTATTCATTAATTTTTCTCTATTATCTTTAGATACTAAATTGTTTATACCATTATAGAGAAATTCATTACCAAGTCTTATTAAACCAGTAGATTTAACAACTTTATCATAAACTCCGCCAAGTGGAGGAATACCATTCTGAATAAATCTTCCATTATGAGTAACATTACCTCTAAATGTACTAGGCAAATTACTTATATGAATAACTTTATCTTTTCTAGGCATTTTATATAATATAATGAGAAATTATAATTTGATTGATTTTAAGGCTCTCTGTCGAACGATAGGTTATTAGCTGATTAATAGTTCATACCTATATATAATAATTCAACAGAGAGCAAAAGATTAACGTCTACGACCGCCACAGCGATATGTTTTAAGCCTATCTCGATATATTGATTGAGGCATAACAGATGGCTGAACATTACCATTAGTAATCCATTCAGGACGCTCAATACCAGTTTTAGGAGCACTATAACTAGCTTGGTCAGCTTGTTCAACTTTAATAGGTTGTTGTCCTTTACTACCAAACATACCACCAATTAAACTTCCGGCAGCACCAATAGCAGCACCAATCCATGCTTTTCTACGTCCACCACATTTATATTTATTAATAAAACTAGAACGCTGATACATAGTCATTGGATTAGTCATTTTATCAGAAGTAATATTAAGTTGCTGTTGACCAGCTTGAAGTTGTTTACGTTGTTCAGCTTCTTGAGCAATACGTTTATTTTCATTAATTTGTTGATTAGCAGAAATACCTTGACTTATTGCAGTACCTAATTCACCAAGTCCTTGAACTCCTGTAATAGAACTAGCAAGATTACCTAAACCGGGAAGAGCATCAGCAAATTCAGTACCGAAACCAGCTTTACGTCGAACTCTACCGCCACATTTAAGAGTTAATTTATCATTATATTGACCAACATAATCTTGATTAGCATAAGCACTAGTTAAAGCTTGAGCATTTTGTAAAGCATCTTTATGGTCTTGTGCAGCTTGAGCTTCAGCTTGAGCTTTTTCTTGAGCTTTCTTTTGCTTATTACCTTTAATAATACCACCAGCAATACTAGCGGCTGCACCAATAATAGCACCAATAAAAGCTTTTTGTCTTTGTCTATCTCTATACTGTATCATAATTTTCTAAATTGAGTTTGAGCACATTCAAGACTTTCAAATTCAATGCGCTTATTATCTGAATTATTAAATATGAAACGAATTACAAAATAATTACCATATACTCTACGAAGTTTATCACTTACTGTATTAGGGTGTTCTTTAATAGCATTACGAAAATAATTAAAGTTATATTGAGTAAGTTCATACCACGGTTTTTTATATTTATTAAATTCATTAAGTTTATCAATATTAATATCTATATTATCAGTATCATTATCTTCATTAAATATACGAAGTATATCTCCAGCATAAGGATGTTCTCTTAAATCAACAGGACTATTAATATTATCGCTATAAATAGGAACATATATCTTACGTACTTTATATTTAATAAATTCAAGAAATTTAATAAGTTCATAAGATTCATTAACTATAATATCAATATAACTATTATGAACTAATATAGGTTCATCACCAACTTCTTGTTTAGATACTAAATATAAACTTCTACTATCATCACCCATATGAGTATTAAATCTACCATAATTATATTCATTAGTAAATACATGAAGAGGACAATTAAGTCTATCATCATTATGCTTAGTTTGAAAATAACATTTAGTTTTAGTAGACCAAGCATTATTAAAATAATAATCATGTAAACTAATAAAACTACCTATTTTATAATTAAAACTAATAACTTCATTATGACTTTCAATAATAGATTCTTTTGTATTAGGATTAACATTATTATAAGTATAATCAAACTTAATTAGAATACGATTATTAAATTTATCATGAGCAAATCTAACTTTATTAGGATGATATTTATCTAGCCATAATTTAATATCTTCATCCATTATTTTAAGTTGACCATCATCAAATTGATAAAATCTATTAAAATCATCATTATAAAAGATATAACCAAATTCTCCAACTATATATGCTAAATCATCTTGCAGTCCACCATAACCTTTATCGCTAGTAAATACTTCTTTATAATTAACTTCAAAAGCATCTGGTTGATATAATTGAACATTTTCATCTCTAGTTTTAAGAGCTGCACTTGTATCAAACATGAACATACTATGTTGAGTATGAACTAAAAGATAATATCCAATACCAACTAAGTTAGTTATGCTTCCTTTATTTTCAGTAATATTTTTATAACCTTCAATAGGAAATATTCTCCAAGCGTTAACTTCACTCTCATCTTGAATAACATTACTGCGTCTTATAGTTTTATCAAAACGAGTAATATTAATAATATCATTACGATATTGAGTTAATAGTTTAGGAACATATTGGTCAACATTTCCAATAGGGTCTTTAAATAAATCAACACTATTCTTAGGTTCTACAAATGTACCAAAAGCAACACTTTTTTTATCAGTTTCTTCTTTAATACTAAAAGCTATCTTACTAGGTTCATTATTAAAACATTTACTTTCAAAGAATTTATCACTATAAAGAGGAAATTGAATATAAACATTAAATGGAATATCAAACCAACATGGTTCATCACCACTATAATAATATTGATTATTAATAGGAGTATATAATTTATAATTACCTTCATTCATTATAACTCCATTATCATTATAAACAAGAACGCCATCGTAAGTCATTCTACCATTATATCCATGTTCGATAGAATAAGTTCCACCATTATAACAAACATCATTAAGTCTTACAAGTTCTTTTTCTTTACTAGTATAGATATTTTTAGTACAATTAAGAACTGTTGCGAGAAACATAGTTTCAGCATCAAGTAGCAATTCCTTATAATCATCCATTTCAAGAGCAGTTCCTTTTCCAGCTCTACTATCAACAATACTATCAGCAACTACTAATTTATAATTATTAATAGGTTTATATTCATTTCTGCTAATTACACCTATAACTGGCATATTATAACTATAAGGATAAGTAGTATTAACTACCATATCAACTACATCATGTTTCTCTTTATAAGGTTCAAATTTACATTTACCATCAATACGAATAATATTAAAATCATATTTAATACTATCATCAATATCAAATCGACCACTATATAAATAACATTTATCACTAGTAAAATTATTAGCTACAAAACCAGGTTTAATACCCCAACTACCATTTTGCCAAGTAACATTACTAGCTATATTACAATAATCTTTTCTAGTTAATAATCCGGTATATCTAGTAATAGGTTCAACTTTCTCATAACTAATAAACCATCCAATATAACCAAGTTCTTTAATTTGATTCCATAAAGTAGTATCAATATTAGCACGAATATAAAACTTATTAAAAGTATTATTCATATTATATACAAAATCTCTAATATGTTCTCCGCCAACAACTTCAGAATCAAATATTAAATCAGGTATTCTAAATAATTCATCACCATTAATATTTTCATAATAACCAAACTTAGCTTCATTATCAACACCAATAGCACCTATTACTTGATTGCTACAAGGAGTATAACTACCACTATTTATAACTTGATAAACATATAAATCATTGTATTTATCTTTATCTTTATAATCAATAAAATAATTAAATATAAGAGTATATAGTTCATCTTTGTTACTAGCTTCAAGTTCCCCAGAACTATTAAGTAATATATTAGTGGTAGGATTATTAATAGGTTCAGCAGTATAAACTACAATTTTATGATTAGCAATATATCTTTTAACATTAGTGCTAATACTAGATATTGGAATGTCCCCACTAATAACAGCCCAATATGGAATATTACCATTACCTTGATTATTCCAATTAAAAGTAATTATAGTACAATGAGAACCATCATTAACAATATTATTTATATACTTATCTTTATTTGACAATTTATATCCTCTACTAGCATCACCATATTTATCAACAAAATGAATAAAGAAATTATATACTTCTCCAGGAATAAGAGTATCGTTCTTTTTACGTTCATTAAAATCATAATTAGGTTCAATAATGGAATGAGTAATTCTCATTTTACAATTATCAATATCAAATATAGTATCTCCAAATAATACTTGCCCGCTAGTAAATACAGCATCTTCTGTAAATCCAACACCGTTATAAACATAACAAGCTATTTTAACTGTACTAGGTAAAGTATAAACAGATTGATTATTTTCATATTTATAACTTGTAGGGATAATAAAACAATGACAAGCAAGATATTCTTTAAGATTATGACTACCTTTACTGCCTACTTTTATTTTAGTATTATAATTAACTTTTAAATATTCATGAGCTGCAATACCTTGAATAACAGTATCATTAAATAATGTTTTAAAAGTACGAAAAGGATATTGATTATTATTAAATACTTTATCAATATCTTTAATTTGCCAATCAGCAGTACCAGTAATTTGAAGGCTAGCCATTTTAAAATAAGGACCTTTTTCACTAACTGCATTGACAGTAGTATAATCATTATAATAAGCATTAACAGCTTTATTACGAAGTTTTATAGTAATATCTTTAACAGTTTCTTCTAATGTTTTACCATTACTTAAAGTCCTATTATCATTATCAGTATGTTCATTATAATTAGCAATATATACTCTATTTTTATAATTAATAATATTACCAACATTATAATAATTATAATAATCAGTAGTTAAATCAGAAACACTGTACTTAACAAGAATATCTCTACTAAATTTAAAAATATTATTACTTAAATCATCAGTTCTAAATGCTTGAGTACCATCCTTTTTACATACAATAAAACCAAGTTGATAAAGTCCTGAACGACCTCCACTAATACTTATTTCAAAAGTTTGATTACATATATCTTTAGAATCACTAAATGAATCAGTATTACCATAACAATAACCATTTGGTTCATCTTTTGGTTCATAAACATTAGTTTTTCTAAAACAAACTTTATTAATAACTTGTGGTATTATAGCATCATTAAAAATAGGAAATCCAATACTATACCATTTAGTATAATTAGTTTTATCAATTTTATAACGAATAAATAGAAAATAAAATCCTTTATAAGCACCACCACTAACATAGTTTAGATTACTAATAGTAGGCAATGTTATTTGAGGAATAATAGACATTTCAGAATCGGGACGGTCAGAATCTAAATCAATATTAATAGTTTTAAGAGGAACATCAACTGAAGCATTACTTTCTGCAATAGCTATAATAAGATGATTTTTAACATTATAAGTATATGTTCCTTTAATTTTTCCATCATTATATTTCCAATTACTATTTACTCTATAACAATTATCAGCTTGTTCATTATATCTATAAATATAAGACTCATTAGAATCAATATTAACAACAAATAAAATAAGTTCAGTACTAGTAGGAATAACACCAACTATTTTAAAATTATTAATACCATCTTCATGAATAGCGTTAGCAATTACTTTACAATCTTCAAGCCCTTCTTCATTAACAATCATCCTTCCATCATTACTTACTTTAACATTTTTAGCAGCAACTAATGAATAAGGAACACAATCGCCAGGATGTTTATTAAGACTAAGTTTCTTTTGTATATTCATAATTATTTAGGAAAAGTAAAGTTATAAAAGAACTCATTCCAACCACTATCATCATCACTTTGTTCATCTAATAAAATACTAGTCTTAATATCTTTCTTCATACTTTCCCATAGATAGAAAGGATTAGTTCCATATTGACTAGCAGAAAGATTAAACACAGGATGTTTATATCCTCTCATAAGCATACGAGCCATACAATAATAAGCAAGACCTTGAATTAATTTACCATTAGCAGGTATAACAGGAACTTCACAATGATAATTATCACTATATTGAGTTTCAATATCTTTATAAACAACTGTTATACAAGTATCATTAAAATTAAGTTCAATAGTATTACCTCCAATAAGAATATAGTTATGATTTGACTTATCATATCCTCCACGGGGGGTCTGACAATGAGAATGAACTTCATGCTGACATCTTGGACATTCAGTATTATTATGAACTGTATAAACAACAGGATTACATCCTACTTTACCAGTATCAATAACTTCTCTAGTTCTAGAACCATTAGGACAACAATCATCAGGCATACCAAGATAGTTTTTATCAGTAGCACGCTTCGGACTTTCGTCCTCCGCTTGACCCCCCGTAGAGGATGGAGTAGATTCAGTATCATTACATCTATACTTACTACTATCAGCTCTAGGTACTTCACAACCATTACTATCATATACTTTAAGACCGTCATCAATAAGACAACATTTACTTTTAGCTATCTTATTAATGACGGTTAGTTTCATTTTCTTATCAATTTTACGAAGAACTTTAAGTTCATTCATAGCATCAACACACCAAGCAGGAACTCTAGGAATCCAATCACTATTATCTGGATTGAAATCATTATCAAGTTTACCAATAATATGTTCTATCGTAATCGTTTTATTATTTGCCATAATATTAGTTTTTATATCTAGTTTTATTACCATTATTATGTGCTCCACGTTCATACTTTTGTTGATTAACATTTCTAATATATTTAAATGGAGCATTCGGTTCTCGTTCAAGATAAACAAGAAGTTTACTTCTTAATCCTAGTTTAAGATTAAAAATATCATCAACAGTTTTACATTCAGAATTAAGTTGTTTAGCATCTTTACCACGAAGCTCTCTATTAATATAATTAGCATACTTAAATTTAATAGCACTATAACTATGAGTTCCATTATTAATAAGTTGTATTTCATAAAACTCTTTATTAGTTTTATAAACTACATAAGGAATACCATCATATTTAAGTCCACGAATTTTATATATTTCAGCTTCTTCTTTATCATAAGGTTTAAGACCAGCATCAATAATTTCTTGTTTCTTAAGTCTAGTAGCGTTCCAATCAACATAAGTATCTCTAGGTTTATCTCTATATCTCCAAAAATTAATAACTAAATCACCAATTTCATATTTAAAATGATAAGCATAACCTTCAAGAACACATTTATGAACACCGTAGCTATAATATCTATGAATATACTTTTTATAATCAGAAAGACTTAATTCAGAACGTCTTGTAGCAAGTTTAAGAGCAATAATATAATCATTTGCTTTTTTAGCTAAGTTGCAATAACGCAAAAGTTGGAGAAGAACAATACGTCTTTCTCCAACTGTATAACTAAGCCTATTATTAATTAATTGCTCTAGTTTATTAATTAGTTCTATATCATCATTAAGAAATTGAAACCCATATTCATTAAGATTAATTTTTAAATCATCTTTAATAACTTGATTTTTACTTTTAATATAAGAACGGCAATCAGCCTTCATCTTATTTATAAGTTCAAGTTCTTTATTATATTTTGCCATATCGTCATTAGAAGTTTCAATAAACTTTTTATAGTAATGACTAATATCTATATCTTTAATCATAATTTATCTAGTTACAAGATTATCAATAGGAGTTTCATTTGTTTGACGAGGAACTTCAATAAGATTACGTTTAAATACAATCTCTTTAAGAGCTCCAATCATATCTTCAGGAATAAGAAATTCATCATCATCGTATTTAGCCTCATCGTCAATAGAGTCATAATTTACATCTTTAGCTTTTTCGACAGTTTCAGTAGGAACAAGATAAGGAATTTCAAAAGGGGATTCAATAATAATAGAACCTATATTTTGAAACCAATCTTTATTATTACTAAAGAAATAAATATAACCATTAATATAATCATAAACAGGAAGATTACACATACCTGCAAGATAATGATAAAACTTAGCACTAGCTTCTTTTGCAAATGGTATTTCTATCCCAGTATGTCCGGTAGTTCTAATTGATTGGAAAGGTAAGTTATTAATAAGTCTAACTGGTTTTGGAACTTCTTGTTTAGTACGTTTAATTGCAGGAAGTCCAAGAGTTTGACTATTATATAAATCACCATCAGGAACATTAACAATAGAAACACGAATACGTTGTTGCAAACCTTTATCAACATATTTATGATTTTCATAACTTTTACGAATTAGTTCATTACGACCATGAAGAATAGCATATCGAAGATTACGTCTAAGAGGAATACTATTAGGATTGCCAACAGCATGAGCAAATTCACTAACTAATTGATTAAGACTAGCCATATTAAGATTGACTTGAATTTTCTAATGCAGTTACTCTTTTATCAATATTATTTACTTTAGGCTTAAGATTATTACTAATATCAGAATATAAAGAATTATGTTTTGTTTTTGTATCATTAGCTAATTTTTCTACTTCATTAATATTTGTAACTAATTCATTATATTTTTGTTGAAGTTGAGCAAGTTCTTGTTCAAGTTTAGTATTATTAGTATAATCAACAATAGAATTTAATAATTTAATTAAAAGTTCTCTACCTTCAATAGATATATCACTATTTAAACAACATATAGTTCTAATAATATCGTCTTTAAGTTTATCTTTAGTCATAATATATTATGTTTGAGGTTTAACTTTTTCTTTTTTACTTTTAGTATAAATACGCCAATCATATTTAGTAATTTTAAAAGTAATAGGAAAATGATTAAGTCTATGTATAGAATAAAATAGAATTTTATCTCTACTATCAGCATAATAAGCTTTACCATTTTCTTTATCTTTAATCTTTTTTCTAATACATTCTTTAAGACCATTATGAGGAATACTAGGATAGAATTTTTTAATATCTAATTTAAGACAATATGTAGTTTCATTAGGATATTTTCTTAAATCTCTTTTAAGATTACTTGCACAAAGATGAATACCTCTGCCTTCAATACAACTATATGTATTATGAATAAAACTTTTTGTCCAAATATCTTTTACAACATTCATTATAGCATGATGAACAATTCTATCTGGATAATAAGGAAGTCTATAAATTATACGTTCCTTTGGTTCATATATTTTATAAAGACTATATTTAGAAGTTTTATATTTAAGATTAAGTAGTTTATCTACTAAATCTTCATTTTCATATTGTCTATTTTTATCATGTTTATTAATACCATATTTCTTATTTTTATTCTTTCTTGCGTTATCATCAGCAACTTCAATATTTTCAATAGTACATAGTTTATCATGCAAACCATTATATCTTTTCATATTTATATAATTTATATAAGAGCCTTCGTGAATATCACTACCAACACTTTTAGTTTCTAAATAACGTTATCTTTTACCAAGAGGTAAGGTTATACTTCCCAAAATAATATTTATATTAGTTTTATACTTATTAGTTTCAGGAATTATATAAAAGAAGCCGACATTAGCATTAGAATCTGACTGAACTCAATTAGAATTAAAGTTACTAGAGCTAGCTTTAGAACTGTTATTAGCGTTACTGCTAAGCAGAAGCACTGTATCTAAATGTCAATCATTCTAAGAAATATAACCTTAAATAATATCATAATAAACTGTTGTAGGAGTAGTATCGAGAAATACAAAAACAGAAAACAAATTAATTAACCAACTACTCCTAGCAACAGTTCCACGTGGACTTATTTAATCAAGTTTAACAGTAGTAAAGAAGCCGACATTAGCAAGAGAACCCGACCGAACCCAAGCAGAACCAAAGCTACCAGAGCCAGCCCAAGAACCGGTAGAAGCGCGACCGCCAAGCAGAAGCACATGAACAGCTTTATCTGTATCTTGTTCATTACTACCTCTTATCCAATTATAATCAGCTTTTTTATTACTTCCAGCTTTATTAGGAATAAAATAAACTCCTCTTTGAAAATCAAATTCAGTAATAAAATTATCAGTATTAGCTTGATGCCCAATTAAATAACATTTTTCATTAACATTATCTTTTGTAACATCAGAATGATTAACTCCTTTTTTAAGAAGATATACTGCATTATAATCTTTATCTTTATTAATAACAACTATATCTCTAATAAATGTCCATATATCACCAAAAAAGTTTAGAATACCACGATAAACAGCAGGATAAGTACTTAAATTACTTCCATCTGTATTATAATTTCCTAGTTCATAATGGTCACCATTTGTACTGCCATTACCAATATTATGTTCAGCAGTCCAATAAGTTTGTACAATAGGATTATTACCATTAAAAGCTGTCCATCTATTCCAATTTAAATTTGTAACACCAGCACCAAGTCCTCCTTGTTTAAATCCGTCACTAGTTAAATTAGTATTTAATGCAGCTTGATTATCAAAACTAGCATACTCTATATAACAAAGAGCTTGTATAGCGCAATATTCAAGATAATCAATCATAGTAACCCAATCTCCACGATTAGCACAAAATTCATTGGCTTTATCGTAATTAATACCAGTTCTAGGTCTACCTTGTAATTTAATAGCGTTAACAGAAGAACTTTTATTTCCTCCTAAATATCTAGTATCATCAGGTTTAATACAAGCACTAAATACTTCTTCTTTACCATCTTCTCTAGTTCTAGTCATAGTTTTGGTATGACTTATAATAAAAGGATGAACTCTAGTAAATGTCCCATCAATATTAAAATCACTTATCCAAAGTTGATATTTAGTGCCAGTATCTTTAACACACATATAAAACTCTGGAACTCTTACCCCAACATCGCCATCATTTCCATCAAGAGTAGAAATAAAACCATTTTCAAGAGGTTTAGCCCACCCCGTAGGATTAAGGAAATAACTTATTTTCTTTTCATTATAGACACAACCTTTAAGTCTATTTTGAATAGGAAGTTCTCTATGAAATTTAGCATTACCAATTCTGATTATATCATTATCATCTTTAGTCCATTCAATACCATAAGCAGCATTTTCAAAAGTAGGAATAAATGCAGTAGAACCCCAAGAAGGATTACCTTGTTCATTAATAATTAAACTATCTCCTTTAGATACTCCATCTAAATTAGGTAGATGTTTAAGTCCTTCTGCAAGTTCATTTAGTATATGCTTGTTAAATCTTAACAAGCCATTATACATTTCTACTAAATTAAAATTCATATTAAGCTTGTTCTAGAGCATCAACTCGACTATCAAGAGAATTAATATTATTAGTATTTTGATTAACTTTAGTTACAAGTCCTTGAAGAGCAGTAATTATAGTATCGTTTTTAGTATCATTACTAGTTTTCATAGCATTAATTGCAGCAACTATATCTGTATTCGCTTTATTAATAGTAGAATTAACAGTATCAAGTTTACCACTAATAGTAGTTTTCATACTATCAATAGCAGATTTAATACTATCTAATTTAGCATCAATTTTGTCAAAACGATTATTAAGAAGAGTTTGAGTTTCATCTGATTCACTTTTATGTTGTTTTTCAAATTCATCAAATTCAGCTTTAACCATGTCATGTAATTTAGTAATCTTTTGACTAATTTCATCAAGATTAACTATAACATTATTTTCTCCAAGTTCATCATGTTCTTTATTACCAGAAATACTAAGTTTAAGATTATTAATAAGTTTACTAATAGCTTCTAACTTATAATTAACTCTTTTATCATCTTCCATATCTTTAGAATTTAGTTTGTTACAAATATAAATTATATTGTTAATAACAAGTAGTTTAACTATATTATTAACATTTTTTAATTAAGCAGTCTTAGAACTATTAATACCTAGATATTTAGTCCAAGTATAATGTTTACGTTCACTAATATAATTAGCATAATTATCAAAAGCATGAGCTTCTTCTTCAAAACTTATATCTTTATAAGCATCATGTTGTTTAATATGAAATAGTCTTATAATAAGATATTCAATACCATACCATATATAGAAAAAGATATATAACATTTCTTTCATTTGTTCTATATGAATAGCTTCATGATTAAGTTCTCTATTACTTAATTCTCCTTTAGTAAATACAATACCAAAAAGATTAATAGCTTTATAACCACCAAAAGGAAAATGTTTAGTCTTAATAACTCTCATAACTTTACTATTTTGAAATTTAATATTGTAAATATTTATGTATATCCATAGAGCCACTTTTTAGGCTTATAGTAAGACTTTTATTCAATCGTGTATAATTAATCAGCTAGGCTCAAAATCAGCCAAACTAGGTAAGCTATACTCCCTGTAGAGGATGGAGCAGGCTAGAATTAACCAATCTAATCAAATTAACCGACATCATACAATCTTAACCAATAGTATTATCAATATCTTTATAACCAACTCCAAGTTTCTTTAGAATAGGACTAACAACCCAACTCCAAAACACAGGAGCAAGAATAGCACTATTAACAAGCATAATAGTATTATCATAACCAGCTGCAATATAAATACCAATCATAGCAGCAATACTTATAACTAATACACATCTTTTTTGCCAAGTAGGAACTTTATTATCACCATTAAAATAATCAATAGTTTTAATAATAATATAAGTTAGAACATTAACAATAAACATAAATCCAAAATCAAAATTACTAAGGATTCCATCTACAATTACATCAATAAATTTGTCCATACTAAAATTTAGATAAATAAAAAAGGGAACTATCCGAAGATAATTCCTTTTTATAGTTTGACAATAATGATTAGTTATTCATGTGAAAATATTCCCACACTTTATCACCATCAAAATCTACATCTTTAAACCAAAATGTAATAGCACTTTCAAACACTTTATTATCTATATTACCACCAAACCATTCTTCAAATAATTTAGCATAATCATGATATTGAGCATTAATTGCAACATAAACATCGCAAGGTTCAACATCATTAGGCAATACTTCTTTATAGCGTTCACAAATCTCATGAGCTTTATTCATATCATATTTTTCACCAACATATTTCTTGTTATCTTTAACATGATACATTTGTTCTACAACTTCTTTAGCTTCATATTCATCAAAATGATATTCACCATCATTGTATCCACCACTCATAAGCATAGTTAAAATCTTTTCTTCTTTGTCATCTTTATGACTAGGGCGACCATAAGTATCATAAGTATCATAGCCAATACGATTTCTCATTCCACCTCGACCGCTTCTACCACCTCTACCGCCACGTCCTCCACGAGCATCAAGAAATTCACGAAATTCATCGAGAATACCTCGACCACCATCACGACGACCGTCAATACGATAAGGTTCAATATAAGGCATTTCTCTCATAATATTACTTTGTTTTTAAACTGATTAATGATTCTTTTAAAACTTCTAAATCAGTTTGATTAAGAGCAACAATCTTATTCACATAAGGAATTTCAAGAGATATAATACCTTTAGAAATATTACCGCCACCAATAAAAGGTATATCAAAATCAAAATTATCAATATTATTAATAATTTCCATTTCTTCATCAAATATACCTTCAATATCAATCATACCATCTTTATCTGCAATAGGCTTTAAGAATTTGTCAAAACTATCAATATTATTCATAATAGCTCTTTTAGCTAAAGGAGTTAAAAGTTTTATAGCTGGAGAACTTTCACCCATAGATATTAATTGCTTAACAATATAATCTTTAATAACCTCTTTTACACTATTAATTTCAACCATAATATTACTTCTTTAAAAATTCTTCATAAGTTAAATTAGGATTAGTTTTACTAGCTTCTTTAAAAGCTTTAAACAATTCCATTTCTTTGTTAGTAACTTCAACAATTTTACTTTTAAGTAACTTAACAAGTTTAAGTTGTTCTTCAAGTAAATGTTTACCATCTTCACTAGCTTCGATTTTTCCTCTAACTAAATTAAGAACTTCTGCTTGAACCATACTTTGTAAAGCATTATAGTTATTTACATAATCTTGATTATTAAGAAGCATATTTTGTTGTTCTTGTGTAAGTGGTGCAATTTCAGCATCAATAGCATCCCAAATTCCTTGTGTAGTGGGTTGTTGAGTTACCTGTTGATTTTGTGTTACACCATTATTTGCATTAGGAATAGCATTACGACGATAAGCTTCATTAATTGCTTGTTTTTGACTTTGAAGAAAAGCAATTTGTTCATCAATGCTATTAGTCATTTTTTCACTAGGATATAGCAAAGGGTCACTACCACCTAGTATGAATTGATTAACAGGTATCATATCTCTTTGAATTTAATGTTCTTAATCAAACTTAGTAATATTACTGAGCAGGAGTTCCACTAGCAGGTTGAGTAAAACCACATGGTAAGCATCCATAAGCATTACGTCCAACTAGACCTGTAACAGTAGGTTCATTCGGAAGAGTTACTACACCATAGATAACATTACAAGTTTTCTATCAGTATAGTTGATACCAGCCGTAAACATCTTTTCCATTTCGCATTGGATAAGTTTATCTTGATAAGGACGAATAGCTTTAGTAACAGCCAATTCAGCTTTCAAATCAGATAACTCTTTACGGATATCATCATCAGCATCACGAGTATATTTGTAAAGATTAAAATGATCAGTGTTATTTTTCTCAATAAGAGCATCAGTACGATTACGTCCATCAATATAAACACCAAACAATTCACTATTAAGACGTTCTCTATCTTCAAAGCGTTGATTCTGTTGAGTCAAAGCCCACTGATAAAGACCACCTTGAAGAGCTAAAGTATCTTCACAAGATTTTTCCCATGCTTGAAAAGCAGTAGGAATAGATTAATACTTATAGTTTGAACTACATAATCTATAGCGCTTAAACCGTTATCTTTGTTTGGTAATTAACATTATTTTAACTTTCAATAGGACTATATATTGTCAATTCACCAATTTTGTTAAGTTTAGTATATTTTATTTCACCTATTGAAGTCTTACCATCATCAGCTTTACCGCCTTGTGTATCTACATAACATTGAATAGTTTGTTGTCCTCTAAATTCAGAATTACCTGCAACAAAACCAAATCTAAATTTATAGTTATCAGTATAATTATCATTATAAACAGTGTTATCTTCATTTAACAAAACTGTATGATATTCATAACTATAATTATCATCACTAGTTATATTAAGAGTTGGCTTATCAAGAGTTAAAGGAGTACCAGTTGTATTAACTTGATTATTCCAAACTTTATATTTATCATTAGGTTTATTTTCATACCAACAATAACCATCATTATGAATATAACCACCACCATGACGAATTATTTTAATATTATCTAAACCAATAATTTTATCATTAACAGGATTAATTCTAAAATATTTTACTTCATTATTAGATTTAGCAACTTTTTTAATAACTTCACCATACCAACATTCTTTATAGCCACCATGTCCATCAGGCATATTAATAGTTCCATCAGCCAAAGGAAAAATAAACATTCCTCTATTATCAACATCAATTTCATGATTATTTAATTGCCAAGCATGAACAATAACCCCACCTTTATAAGCAGTACATTCAACAGTAACATGACCTCTACTTAAACTTCCAAACCAATTAGCACAAAGATTCATTTTCATTATATCAGGCATTTTATCTTCAAGGTCAATCATAGATTCAATATTAAACATAACACATTCAGCACCTGAGTCAGTATTATCACCACCCCAATATAGATAAGGAATTTGACTTAAATTCCAAGACCAACCAACAGCTACATAGTTTAAATTATTAATAGGAGAATTAACATAATATGATTTAGTGTCCAAATCTCGACCATCATCACTACCCCAAATGTATCTAAGTTGAACACTAGTAAAATCACTAAAATGAATAACAGAAGTAGGCCAAATATGATTAGCACCATCATAAACATGAGCAATATTAGTTTGACCTACTGTACGCTTCTTAAGAGGTTGAGCAATTCCTCCTTGACGTCCAAGAGTTAAACTCATTACTCATCAACAATATTATAAGTCATTCCAGCAACTGGGGTAATAGTTGCATATTGGGTAGCAGTACCTGTCCAAATTGGAAGACTAAGTTTATTACTATTTGCACTAGGCATAGTCATATTAACTCCGCAGCCATCATTAATAGCTTTTTGAATCTTATCAAGATTAACACTATTAGTAATAGTTTGATTTATTTCTTCTTTAAAGTTATTAAATGTATTATTAGTAACATATCTATTAAGCAAATTATTAACTTCTTCTTTATTATAAGTTTCAGATTTAGTATAATAATTTTTAAACATATTATTAATTTCTTCTTTAGTATAACTTTCCATAGAAGAAGTATCACCCATTACTCTCCATTCAGTACCATTCCAATAACAAATCTTTCCATTACGATATTCAATCTGTCCTTTAGCCCAATTACTACAAGTTACATTAGGAAGATATTCAGATTCTTCACCAACCATACCTGTAAGTTTACATTTATTTAAATCAATAGTACCATTTTCAATAATACCACCTTCAAATACAAGTTCACATCCAGTAGGCATTGTAATAGTTTTACCACTTAAATCAAAAGCATAACGAATAATATAACGAGTATTTTCTTCGTTAACCATATCTTGAGTAAGAACAGCTTTATAATTAAGATAAATATTATTCTTAACTTGAACTAGATTTTCTTCATTAAAATAATATTTAATATTATCTACTGAATTAATATATATAATACCAAGTCTTGGACGTTCATCAGAAAGACAAGTATTATAAATATTATAATCTTCACTATTTCCATAGTCAGCAGTGTTGACCCCCCGTAGAGGATGAACTCTATCAGTAGGTTCTACAATAGTCCATCTAGTATAATAATTATAGAACCCAACTCCATCATGAATAGTCTTAACTCTAAGAACAAATAATTTATGATAAGTATCATAATAAATACCAGCAGTATTAGTTAAATCTGTTCTAATAACTTCATAAATATTAGTATTAAGAATTATTTGACCATATTGTTCACAATAAGTATCATCAAGAAAACCATCAAATAAAAGCTGTTCTGCATTACTCGCATCATCCTCCACGGGGAGTAAGACCTTGCGAACTATTTTATATCCTTTACCACTTTTATATTCAGGTTCATAAGGTCTATCTTTAAGACTAAGACGATTAACACTACAACAACCTGGACTTAATCTAATAGTAATATCTTCTTCATCAGGATAATTAATAATATTAACTTTACCATCTCCTGCAATCATTTGTTTAAGAGCCTCATTAAGCATATCCCAATCAATAGTTCCATTCGCAATTGGAATCTTAGCACCATTCTCTTCAAGATACTTCTCACTAAGAATTTTTGTCCAATTATCATCAGAAACCCAACTAGTTTCAACACCAGCTTGTAGATTACTACCTATATAACTTTCAGTTACAGAAAGATTATGTTCAGCGTCATAATAGCTAATAGTAAGACTATTACGTCTAAAAATAGCAGGAACAGCTTTACGAGTATTAACTCTAGTTCCTTGATATGGAATCCATAAATGATTAAACCGAGAAAGAACAACAGTTAAATCATTATTTGTATCTTTGTCAAGAATATTTTGAAGATAAGTAATAGGAAATACTTTATCATAACTATTCTGACCTAGTTTTTCATATAGTTGTTTATTGTTCATAATTATGTGATTAATTTAAATAACTTTAATAAGTAAATAAACAATATAAGCATTAGTAATATTGTTGTATTAAATAGTATTTTCATCATGGTTCAATTAAAACTCTTACATTAAATACTGTACTATTAGAAGTCATAGTAAATTGGCATAATATAGTAAATGAAGAAGTAGTTGTATTAGCAGTAACACTAATAATATTATTACTATTAGATACAGAAACATTATTTGAAGGTGTACTAACACTACTTAAAGTACAAGTATATTTACTGTTACCACCATCTTTATTTTCAAACCAAAATTGCAATTTACCAGCGTTCATTATAGAAATATTAGTAGGAATATATACATAAACACTAATAGGAGTTTTCTTAATATCATTATAACTTGCTTCTCCTTTATATATTGAATCTACATTTTCATTATCTAAATAAATAGGTAATGCAATATTTTGACTAGTAAAATAATCATTTTTAATAACAAGTCTACCACGCATGGGATTTGCTCTTTGTGTTCCTTTTGTAATAACATTATGATTTAACCAATTCCATTCAATTTTATATTCTCTTGCTGTATCAGAATTATTTGCAGAAAGTTTAAATGTTATTATAATCATGCTAGCATAATTAAAGGCATTTGCAACAGATACATCACAATTAACTTTATTTGTTACATTTACATCCTTCGGATTATAATATACAATTTCAGTTCCGCCTGAATCAGCAACACCATTCCAACTCCAAGGTTGAGTTGTATATAATCTATAATAAACACTTATAGATATAGTATTAGCATAAGCAACTGTATCAATTTCATTAGTATAAGGATAACCTGTAAAATCTAACCCACTTCCATCAGGATTAGTACCATAATACTTAGTATGATATACTTTAGCGCCATAAGATTTAGAACCAGCAGATTGTGTAACATTAATTGATTTACTAACTCCACTATAAGTAGCAGTAACAGTTGTACTTCTACTTGTTGTAGCAATTCTATTACCATAAGTAAGTTTACTACCGCTAGTAGTACCATTTAATGTACCATCTCCAGATTTAGTTAATGTAGGATTACCATTTTCAGTTTCAGGAAAATTTTGTCCAATACCATTCCAAGTATATTGTCTACTACGAGTAGCATTACAAGTAATAGTAGAACTACCGCCAGCAGCAGCAATATTAGTAGGACTAGCAGAAATATTAACTGACCATCCAGACCAATTACCATAAACTTTACTTCCAGCTCTTTGTTCAATATCACAAAAGTCAATAGCACCATTATAATTTGCAGTAACTCTAGTTCTTCTAACACTTGTACTAGTATTATTACTATAAATTAAAGTATTACCACTTAAAATTCCGCCACCACTTCCTACACTAAGATTTGGAGTACCATTTTCGCTTTCAGTTCCGCCTGAGCCAGCAACTCCATTCCAAGTCCAACTACGAGAACGAGAAGCACCATAATTAATAGTAACAGAGCCTCCTGTTGCTGGAACAGTATAACTATTAGCATTACAATATACAGACCAACTAGACCAACTGCCATATGATTTACTACCGGCAGATTGACTAATAGTTATATCTTTAGTTGCACTATCTATTGTTGCTCTAAATACAGAACTACGAGAACTAGTAGAAGTGTTATTTCCATAACTAACAGTAGAACCACTTAAAGAAGCAGCACCATTAACTTTACTTAATGTTGGAGAACCACTAGCATTTTCAGTATAAGTTGTTCCTGTACCATTCCATTGCCAAGTACGACTTCTAGTAGCAGAAGTAGATAACGTAGCATTTCCACCAGCAGCAGCAATAGTTGTTACATTAGCACTTAAACTAATAGACCATGCTCCCCAACTACTATAAGTTTTAGCACCAGCATTTTGAGTTACAGTAGTATCTTTAGTTACAGAATCCATTGTAGCTCTAATAACTGTACTTCTAGCACTTGTAGAAGTATTATTATCATAACTTACTTTATTACTAGCAAAAGAACCAGCTCCACTAACTTTACTAAGAGTAGGTGTTCCAGTTCCTGTTTCAGTTCCACCACTTCCACTAACTCCGTTCCATGTCCAAGTTCTTGTTCTACTTGCAGAAGTAGTTATATTTGAACTACCACCACTAGCAGCAACATTTCCACTATTAGAAATATTAACTGTCCATGCAGACCAAGCACTATATTGTTTAGCTCCAGCAGATTGACTAATAGTTATATCTTTAGTAGTAGAATCAATAGTAGCACGAATAACAGTTGATTTACTACTAGTACTAGTATTATTTCCATAAGTAACTTTAGGACTAGTCCAATTACCACTTCCGCTAACTTTACTTAATGTTGGAGAACCGTTTCCAGTTTCAGTACCACCTGAACCAGCAACACCGTTCCATGTATAACTTCTAGTTCTACTAGCACTCGTTGATATAGTAGCTGTTCCACCTGTTGCACCAATACTAGTTTTATCAGTACTAATATTAACTATCCAAGCTGACCAATTACCATAAACTTTAGCTCCAGCTGATTGTGTTATAGTAACCGACTTAGAAACACTATTGCTAGTAGCAGTTATAGTTATACTACGACTATTTGTTGTAGTATTATTACTAGCAGTGACAGTTTTACCACTTAAAGTAAATCCACTAGCACTACCACTAAGTGTAGGTATAGCAGTTTCTGTATCAGTATGTGTAGTACCAACACCATTCCAAGTCCAAGTACGAGAACGAGAAGCATTAGTAGTTATTGTGGACGAACCTCCACTTGCAGCTATTGTTTGCGCGCTTGCCGAGATAGAAACAGCCCAAGCAGACCACGCTGAATACACTTTCGCGCCTGCCTGTTGCGTTATCGTAACCGTTTTGGACAATCCTACATAACTAGCTGTAAGTGTCGCTGAACGGGCTGAAACGCTCTCGTTTGATGTAAATTTTATTTGATTTCCACTAAGACTAGCACTACCACTAATACTAAGAGTAGGAGTAGCAGTTTCACTATAAACAGTACCAGTGTTATTCCATTTATAAGTTCTACGGGCAACATTAGCAGTAATAGTTCTAGTACCGCCTTTAGCTTCAACACTAGTTCCATCAGTTTGTAAATCTAATACCCAATCAGTATAAACTTTAGCACCAGCAGCTTGATTTAAAGCTGCACTAACTTCTTTAGTTTGTTTATTTTCTAAAGTAAATATAACAGTTAAAGTTCCACTTTTAGTATTAGTAGATTCATTATTAGGTATAGTTAATACATTATTACTTATACTGCCTAAAGTAGTAGAACTAGTAAAACTAGCAGTAAAATTAACAACAGTTTCAATCCAAGTTCCAGCATAAGTAGAACCTTTGGTTATACTCCCCGTGGAGGATGCATAGTCAGTTCTCTTATATCCACTCTTAACAGAACTAGTCGGAAGTTTTAAATCATAAACACCACCAGTATTAGCTATACTACTATTAACTACTGTCAATGTACTAGTATCATATGTACTAGCTTTACTACCTTCAAATGTAACAATATAACTATCTTTAGCTTCTGTATCATCAATTAATACAACTAACTTACCATTAGTTATAACTCCTTTTTCTATTCCATCAAATAAAACCTTAACTCCATCAGTAGGAAAAGTAACAGTATAAGATATAAATTTTTGTTCCCATTCTAATTCTACATTATGAGTTATAGGCAAATAACCACTATTACCTTTAATAGTTTGAGATTTATAATGTTCAGCACTAATAATAGCAGTATAATTAGTCTTAACAGGAATAGTAAATACAAATTTAGTATTATTTTCACTTATAACAGGAGTATAACCATTAATAGTAACAGTTCCGGAAACATTTAATTTAAATGTAATAGTAATATCTATATTTTCAGGATAAACAAGTTTATTACCTTGATATATTTCAAATACATCTATATTACCAACTTTAATATCATGTATTCCAACATCTCCTTGATATATAGCCATAATTTAAACATCTGATTTAACTATATAAGTAGTATTATTATCTTTTTGTGCAATAGCTGCATATTGAGTAGCAGTACCAACCCATATTTTAGGATTAACTATTGGGTCAATAGTAAGTTTAGATAATCTATAAAGAGTTTGGTCAACTATTTGAATAGTATTATAAACATACGAACCATCTTCTGATAAAGCAACATGATGAATTGCATTAGCATTACTCCATTGAATAATTATAATATTATCTGTATATCTAACATTAAATGTACCATATTTACCATTATGAAATACAGAATTAGGTTTACCAATAGCTGTAACAAATCCAGCAAAATTAGTAAAAATAGAATTAATAGCAGCTAATACTTCTTCTTTACTACCATTATTTGTGAGCAATATAGTAATATTACCAATATCATAAGATTTAATAAATGAATTACTATTTATAGCTACAAAAGTATTAATACTTTTAGTTTCTTCACCTCCAACTCTAGTTAAACCTTTATCCCAACTTAAATCAATTTTATTAATTCCATTATTAGAAAAATAAGTAATCGTAGCACTAATATCACGATCGCCTATAACAATTCTATCAAAATTAATTCTACTATTGTTATTATCAATAGCAATAATACTTCCGCCTTTTAATAATATTTCTTTTACTTCATCAAAAGTTTTATCACAAGTAAAATCTTTTTGTCCATTAATATATATTCCAGTAGGAACAGTAATAACTACACCATAAACAGGAATAAATCCTTCAGGTGTGCTTTTATTTTCATATAATTGTTGATTAATATCTTGCATAACTTTATAAACTTTAAATGGTGGCACTTATTCAGTACCACCATGATTAATATTAAGTTGTTTTCTTTTTAATAACAAGTTCATAACCGGCAGGAATTAAAGCTTTAATAGCATCAGCAATAGCTTTATCAACTTCAGCTTTAGTATAAGTATTTTCTACTGTTGGAACATCATTAAACTTATTATTAATTTCTTCTTTAGTATAAACATTATTACTAAGTTTAGTAATTTGATTAGGTAAAGTTTCATCAAGTTTAACTTTATCAGCAGCAGACATAACCCCGGCTAATTTAGAAGTAGCAATAGGTATATCTACATATTTATTAGGTTGTGCTGTATAATGGTCATCTTGGTCAGTTACAAATTGTTTACTATAATAATGATATTTTAATTGTACATAATTAGCATACGCTTGACCAAATTCTAAATTATCTACAATAGTATTTGGTAAACTATTAGTTATAGCAGTAGCTTTTCTACCTTTACCACCATCATAAGCAGTACCTGTAACTTCACCTAAAGCTAAAGTTTCAGATATAACTGCATATTTAGTTCCAGACCAACGATAAGTTTTACCACTATATTCAGTATCTTCACTTATATCAACATAAATCTTACCTTTCTCAGGAGTATAATACACAGGAGCATCATCAATATATTTTTCAGCAAAATGAGTTTCATCAACATAATATCCTTCAAGAACATCATCAACATAACTTGGTAATTGACTTGCTGGAACTTTACCATCTCCATCAAGACTAGCAATACCATTTGCTACACCACGTTTAGCTTCAATAGCTTCATTACAGAATTGAATAATCTTCTCTTTAATAATAGGATAATTATCTATATTACTAAGAATATGTTCAACTGTAGATTCAACCTTATTCTCAATAACAACTTTAAGATTAGGATGATTATCAATATTATCAAAGATATTTTCTATATTACCTTTAATAACATTAAGTAGTTCAGTAAAGTTATTAATATGTTCAAATATATACGTAACTCTAGCTTCTACTTTATTCTCAATAAGATTCTTAAGAATAGGAAATCTATCAATATTATTGAAAATATAATCAACTCTACTATTTACAGCATTATTAATACAAGTAACAAGACCTGGATAATTATTAATATTAGCAAATATATTTTTAACACAATTACAAACTAAATCAGAAAGAATACCAATAAGTTCAGGATAATTATTAATATTATTAAATATATAATCAACTCGTTCATTAATATTATTCTGTATAGCTTCTTGTAATTCCGGATATTGACTAATATTCTTAAATATATCAACTACTTTATTAACAGTATTAGTAACAATAAGATTCTTAATAGTAGGATAATTATCAATATTGTTAAATATATTATTAATAGTAGTTTCTACATGAGAATTAATAGCATTAGTTATAAACTGATTAAGAGCAGGATAAGAAGAAATATTATTAAAGATAGATTCAGTCCATTGTTTAATATATTGATTAAATATCTCTTTAAGTTCAGGATACTCATTAATATTATTAAATATATCTTTAATAATAATAGGTAAACTTTCAACTGTACTATTCTTAATAATTTCAACTAGTTGAGGATAATTATTAATATTATTAAATACATTAATAACAAACTCATTAATAAAACCAGTAATAATATCAAGAAAATCTTTATAATCTCCTATATTACTAAATATTTCTTCAAGAGCTTTTGCTAAATCTTTAATAACAGTATCAAAAGACCATCCCTCCCAATTATCTGGATTAGTCCAAGCAGCATCACTAATATCATCACTATTATATCGTTGTGTCCAATTAATATTAGTTACATCACGATAAGTAATAATATATCCTTTACGACGATAAATTTTATCAAGTTTATTAACAGTATCAGCAAAAGTACCTTCCCAAGTTAAATAAACACTATTACAAGAAGCTAATATTCTATCTAGTCTAGTACCAGTTTTACCATCAAATATAGCTTGTATAACAGTTAAAGGATATATATTATATCTAGTATCATTTTCTTCACAATACTTATCCAGTATATGAATTGGCATATTGCCTTCTTTATCACATTGAACTTTACTAGGATCAAAAGATTGACAATTAGTACCAACAAAAACATTTTCTTCTTCAGCCATAATTACCACGGATTAGAAACACGTTTAATATAATGTAAAGCAATAGTAGGCATAAGTTTATTAATAGCAAGATAATTATCTGTCCATTTATTACCACTTATTTGTCGCCAAGTCATTTCACTATTATTACTAATATTAGGTCCAGTCATATACCAATTAGTAGAACGATTAATACCAAGATTATCAAATCTATTTCTATCAGTACCATAAGGCCAAGTATTACGAACATCATGCTCTAAGTCACCAGATACAAAACGCCAGTTACCTGGTGATACAACATGGTGATTACCATCACCACATTTTCCTTTACCAACAGCAACAGCATGTTGATGAAGAGGTAAATCTGTACCATCAATATAAAATGTATATGCGCTTACATTACGACCAGGAGCAGAAGGGTCATAAGTATCTTTAATATTTTTAAGAACTGTTGTCCAATTAAGATTTCCTTGTTTAGGATTATTATAAATATTAATACCATTAGGTATATAACCCATAACAAAACGTCCTTGAGCAGCAGTATAAACTTCCCAACCAGCAGGAGGATCAGAATTATCCCAAAGCATAATAGAACCAATAGGAACAACAGCAGCAATCCAAGCTTGAATTTGACTAGCAGCAACACCGCCACTTTCTCCACTTCCACCACCTGATCCAAATCCTTCTCCAACTAATTTATTTTTAATATCAGTATAAAGAGAATTAAAATCTACATCAAGTCTACTAGGTTTAGTTTCACTTTCTGCAAATTTATTCATAATAAGATACTTACCTGTTCTAGCTTCGCCAAGTTGAGTTGTAGACATAACATTATGAGTACCATCTCCACCTGAGCCACCACCACCTTCAAGACCTGCAATAATATCATTAATTTCTTGCTTAGTATAATAATTATTAAGTATAGAATTAATAATATTACGTACTTCTTCTTCGGTTAGTCCACCACCGCCAGAACCTCCACCAGCAGCATTAATAGTAATAGTACCATCATTATTTTCTACAAAAGTAATATTAGTACCAGCTTTAATCTTATTTTTAAACATTGATACATAATTACTTTCAAAATACTGTTTATACGCATTACTTATATTACTACCACTTTGGTCTATTTTATTAAGAATTTCTTCAATCTTATTATTAATATATTGTTCAAGATTGGTAATACTATTTTCAATATTACTATTTAAATCTCCAATCTTATTATAAATATCTTCAAATTTAGCATTATATTCAGTAATAAGATTATTAATTCTATTATTAATATCAACAATATTTTGTTGTAATTGAGATATTTGGTTATCATGAATTTCAAGATGGTCATTAATCTTTTTAAGTTCTTTAAGAAGCCAAGCATAGAACTTTTCCATCTCTTCTCTTAACTTCTCTAGGAAAGCTTCAAATTCAGCACGAGTAAGATATACAGATAAATCAAAACCCATACTTACCCATTTTTCGCCATCCCAAAACCAATAAAAATCATTAGTATAAGAACCACTCCAACCAACAATTTCAACTTGTTTATTATCTTCACCTAAATCAAGAGGATGATAAAGTATTTGACCAGTAGCCCAATTTCCATCAAGAGATATACTTTCTTTATCAAACATATCTTCTTGACGATAATTACTAAGAAGTCTACATTGATTCAATTTAACAGCACCATCATACAATCTACCGCCTCTCCAAAGAATAATACTATTATTTGGAAGTTCAATAGTTTGTCCAGCTAAACAATAATCATATTGAAGTATATAAATAGTATTAGGCTCGTTAATCATATCTTGAGTAAGAGTATTAACACCACTAATCATATTCTTACGAAGATATTTACGAGCCTTTCCACTATAATCATTTGTATTATAGTCTTTATCTGCAAATTTAAGAAGATTATCAACAACAGTTAAATCTTCTTCATCAGCTGCATTAGTAATCTGTGAAGCAGTAAACATTTGTTTAACAGATTCACTAAGCATTTCAGGAGTAATCTGACCTTCAAGTATTTGAACAGCATTATCTTCAAAATACTGTTTAAGTACATGAGCCATATAATTAACTACAACATTGCGACGAAGATAATTATCTTGAATATTAATACCAAATTCATCAGCAACCGCACGTTCAGCAATGGCTCTTGGAAACATACCACTAAATGATTCTACAAATTTAGAACCAATTTCAGAATCAGCTTCAAGATGCCATTTCTTTGCATTAGTAACAGGAGTTATTTCATCAAGAATATAACTCTTTTTAGTTTCAATAACATAAACTTCACAACCTACTCCAATCTGTTCCCAAGTAAGAGCATCTCTATCTTCCATTGTAGATACTACAATTCTAGCAGCTTTAAGACCTCTTTGAATAACAGCAATAAGTTCAAGTATTTCTTTCTTGAAAGTTTCATAATCAATAACTAAATCTTCTCGAAGTTTAGCAATAGGTTGCCAATATTCTTCATTAGATAAAGGAATACCAGCAGGAACAGCTTTACGAGATATATAGCTAGCATAGAAACCGTCATGAACTATACATAGTCTTTCATAAGGTCTGTCATTCCATTGACCATTACAAGTAAGACTAACTTTACCAAGTTCTTCTTCTATTGTTTTCATATATTCTCTAGGTTTACTAAATTCATAATGTAGACCCCCCGTAGAGGATGGAATACATTCGCATTATTCATTATCATAATCAACATCACTAAGACTATAAGTTTCATTATATTCTTTACCTTCTTCTCGTTTCTCCCAAAGTTTACCAGTTTCAGAGTCAACATAAAACTTAGGAGCATCTCCACAACTAACTATTGCATGAATTTTACCCTCTTCATCAATAGGAAGTGTAATAGAACCACTATACTGAACTTGTTCACTACCTTCATAAATGATATTAAGTTGACCTTTAATATATTTAAGAAGAGTTTCAGCAAGTTTATCTTGACCAAGTTGATATGCTGCCATAGCAGATTGAAACATATTCCAACAAGTAACAATATTCTTATTATTACCTTTACAAGTAGCAGAACAATCATTAAGCATATCAAGTCCATATTGTGCCATAAGAACTAATAGTTTGTGATAAACACAAACATATTTACTAGGAACAGTCATATAAACATATTGAGGATTAATCTCAACTTGTTCAGTTCCATCAGCTTTTACATAGACACCATTAACATAATTATCATCTATTTGTTCACTCATTCTAACATTAAGTTATTGTATGAATTAATAATTGATTTTTGTTGCTCATCAGAAAGCAATTCTAAGGCTTCTAGTGCTTGAATTAAAATTTGTCCTTGTGTTAGCTTGCACCAATTTTTTTCATTCAATGGAAAGCCTAATTCTGCTATTCTCACCTGTTTTTCAGCCATGCTTGCAATGCGTAATTGCATCTCTTTCGATAGCTGTTTTGGATTATTAATATAACCTCTTATCATAATATCATCTTATTTAAAAGCCTTATTAATAATATATGCAGTATAATCACTAACTCTAATATCAACACGTTTATTAAACGCAAGAATACGTTGATTAGAATCAAGATGTTTATTATAAATTATATTAATAATATCGCCATATATATCTTCTTTCCATTCTTCTCTCATATAATGACTAAGATAATCTTCATCCCCACGATACATATTAAGTTTAGAATAAGCATCGTAATAAACGCTATTAACTAAATGTCGAGCATTATATTCGATTTGGTCACGGTTACTATCAACATTATTAGTAATAATAGTAGAAGCAACAAATTTAGCACATTCTGAAGCTGCATTAACCATAGCAATAGGAACTACAGCTTTAGACTTTTCTCTATCTTTATCAATAATATCTTTAGTAACTATATTAAGAAGTTTGGCAATATCATCAAGAGGGTCTTTTTTGTTATTATCAATTATTTTATTAATAATAAGATAAATAACAATAACAATACCTGGAACTAGACCTTGTTCAAAAGCATTTTGTATTAATTCCATTTTTATGAATACGAAAATAGGGACTATCAGTATTAACACTAATGCTAACACCAATAGCCCCTATTTGATTAATATTACCTAATATTTACCTAATCAAGTCGGGTAGTAGGTTATGCTTTTTCTTCAGTAGCAATAGCTTTAAGGATAGTTTCAACAGTTGCAATAGCACCAGCTCCAGTAGGAAATGCTATTTGTACAATCTGATGAACAACTTCATCTCTAGTTTTCATTTCACGTGGAACAGCAAAACGAAGAGTAAAGATAGTATATCCAGCATCTGCACTGTCAGGTTGTTTTAAAGGATTAATAGGATATGCAGGATACAGTTCAGTATAAGTATCACGGTAAGTATATTCAATACCTGCATCAGCAGCAGCCTTATTAGCTAAATCAATAATATAAGCAGCGTCACCATAAGCAGGTAAACCGTGAGTTGTAACTGTGACTGCAATACCAACTAATTCATCAGCACCAAGAATTTCATAATCAATACCTTTAGACTCAGCAGTTAAAGTAATTTTAGCATCAGCAACAGTTGCTTTAATACCATGTCCAATAGTATTATTATTAATTTGGTTAGCTAATTTCTTTGCTACATCATTAGCAGTAGGATTAAGACCAGTATGAATGGTAGCAGTCCAACGATTACGTTCATTGAACTTTAATCCTTTTTTCACAATCATAATAGAATAATCAGAATAAGCATTTACATCTCCGATAGTAAGATTAGCAGAGAAAGTAGTAGCAGCTTGATAAACACCTTTAACAAAAGTAAGATGTTTCTTATAAGCTGGAAGAACTACTGGACCATTTGCTTCACGACCAAGATTAATGTAAAACTTATCGGTAATCTTAGTACCGTCAGCGTCAATAGTTTCCTTGCCATTAGCAAGATAAGTAAAAGCAACCGCTCCAGCAGCAAGAGGTAAGTCTGCTCCATAAGCGACTTTGCCCGCCAACAAAAACTGTCTCATTTTTAATTTAATTTAGAGTTTAACTTTGTTTATCAGCTCCATTAGAAGTAGCACCAATACTAGCAAGATAAATCTGTACTGCACGCATAACTATTTCCATATGTAAATAAGGAGGTAAATCACAATTAACCCAATCTTCTTCTCTATCTTCATCAAACTTAACTTTAGCAGGTTCTTTGATATAAAGATATTTAACTAATTGAGGTTTAACTGTATTATTACGTCCAGTATATATATCAACATTGATACCAGATTCATCTCCAAATATAGTAACTATCGGAGCATCTTTCGCAGCACGATTACAGAAATCTCTTAGTGTTTGACCTAAATCTTCAGCTTCAATAATTCTACAATCATAAATTGTCTTGCCATTATAACTAACTTGAAAGCCTGTATATAGCATTATTCCGTCGCTATCAATATTAATTTTATAAGGGTCAACTTCTGTTCCATTACCTGTAATATCTTCGCCGTTAACAGTACCCGCTGTGTATAAAGTTCTAAGAGCATTAACAGGACTAATAGAAGCATTTTGTCGAGCAACCTTATCATTATAAGGAACTGGTCCAACGTTTTCTACTATTACATTTCTAGCTTTTTCAATTATAGCAGCATTAAGACAAATATCTATATCTTCCATGAGAATAGCGCGGACGGTCTGCATACCCATCTGTTGTGCTAGTTCTCTGAACGTCACGTGCATCTCCCCAATGTTCATAATCAAATGTTTTTAAGTTTATTTTTATAAGCACTAACAAGAGCACTATTAGTAGGATTTTTAAACCACATAACAGCTTCCTTAACATTAGCACCAATGAACTCACCATCAGGAGTAGTAATATTCTGATTATGAATTGCTCTGATAAATTCTCCACGAGAAATAAGAACCTCAATTAAAGATTTAATAGTAATATCTTTATCATTACAAAGTTTATTAAACTTAGCAGGTTCATTTGTACTAAATTTATCAAGATGAGATTGTTTATCAACAATATCCATAGCCATACCGTTAGGAATATTAATATTATTAGCAACACAGTATTGAATAAATACAGCATCAAACAAATCACTATTCGTGAGAAGTTTAACATAATTGCCTTTAGCAGAATTAATTTCCTGACGATGTTTAGCAAGACGCTCAGCTTCTCTTTGGTCATCTTTAAAATAGAATCTAATAGATGGGTCAGAATTAATAAGAGCAATATCTTTAGCTACATCTTTATATAATAAACAATGACGATAAATTAAGTAATCATCAAGAACAATAGGATAACCATATTTATACTTTTCACTTTCAAGAAGATTTAACTTAGTAATCTTAGCTTCAAGAGCTTCTTTAAGTTCTTTAACTCCTTTACGGTCACTATTCATATAAGCAGTTTCAATAGCTTCTTCTTCAGCTCTAAAACGAAGATAATCTCGTTTACGATTCCAAAAGAAAGAAATATCAAAAGTCTTACCTAGTTCATCAACTGAAACACTAATATTATTAAGATAAGCCTTAACCCGTGAAATAAAGTTTTCGTTATTAGGAGCAAGACCAATTAAAGCAGGAAAATAAGATTCAATCTCACCTTTATTAGAAGAAAGAGTACGAGAACTACGAACACAACTACCAATTTTATCCATCCGTTTTGGTAATGTTTTATCATTAACTTTACGATATAATGAATAATTAGTAACTAGATTAATAGTAATAGTTCTTTTTTCAGTATAAGGCTCGTCAAGACTTTCATCTCTAACTCCTACTGTATTAGCAGGTTGCTTATTTACTCCATCCTCTACGGGGGGTATAACCTGTTTATCTGTATTTACACTAGAAGCAGCAGGAGCATTTCCTCCTGCTTTATTAGCTTCACTTACGTTATTAAAATCCATATCTTAAATAGCTTCTTTTAAATGATTATAATACACATTTCAATAAGAACATCTTAGTGGTATTATCTACCTGCAAACCAATAGAGCCTTTAACTTCATAACGAGCCATATCAATTTCAGTAGCTGCATGATTAGTATTAGGCACTCCCCAGCAAGCAGGAATATCTGTCATACCCTCAATAACTTTAGCTTTATAAGCTTGTCCTTTCTGATGTACTATACGAACATTCTGATTACCTTTATAATTACTCATATCAACCAAAGCAGCTTGATGAGAAGTAATAGGCAAACCAGTAATAGGATGAATCATACCATTTTGTTTAGCAGCTTCAGCATCAGTACCCTTATCGAAATAAGCATTATTAATAACAGTAATAATATATCCATCTGGAGTTTTATACTTATTAAAGTAACGTCCATAAGAAAGACCATCACCATTATCTTGAATCATCTTTTCACCAAGAGGTGTAATAAATCCGTTTTCTTTAGCATCAGTTCTGATAGCAGTTTCAAAATCACGAATAAATCCTTTACCACCCATAAGAACAACTTTCTTATCTCCATCTCGAGTATCACGGTCAAGAACATCGCCAATAGTACGTTCAAGTTTGTTAAGAGTTAGAACTTCACCGTAAGTATCATAGTTAGATTCACGACAAATTTCGAACATACCAGCAGTACGAGGAATAGGTTTACCATTATCATGGTCTTTCAAAGAAATAGTACCATCAGATAAACGATTATATTCAGACTTCCACAAACGTTCTTCATTCATTACTCTCATGTGCAAGTTGAACTGTCGCATCTCTTCGTTAATCCAAAGATTAGAAGTACCACCATTATCATTTTGGAATTGATATTGAGTAATAACATTAGCAAGATTACCAGCTATTTCTTTAGAATAACGATAAAACTCAAGTTGAGAAGTCATTCCAGCAGGTCCCATAGTATTGCTTCTGTTACCTTTAGAATAAGATTCAGAAACAGTAGGAGCACTCATTGCCCAATACATACCTTTAGCTAACCATTGAGGGTCAACATAAGCATCAGGATTAGGAGAAGTAAGTTTCAGAAGATAAGCATAACCATAAGCAGATTCTCCTAAGTCTTTCTGAATACGAACTTGAGTAACACCATCAGGAGCAGTAAGACCATGTTGTTCAATAAACCAATGAGTAGAGAAATGAACTTCAAATTCACTACCATTTTGACCTGGTTTAGTAACAGCAGTATTAAAGTAAGTTACAAAGTCTGTAAACTTCATACGACCCATAGTCTTCCAAGTCCACTGTACAGTATTAACTTCTTTAATACCACGACTACCTTGACCTTCAGTAATAAAACTTAAAGGAAAACGGTCATCATCCATACCATAATTATAAGTCAGAAAACTATTAATTTCTTCTGGCTTTTGAAGCTGAAGATAAGCGATTGATTCTTCATTAGAATAACCTCTATCTTCATAACGAGTTTGTCCAATAACACGTAATGTTTTCATCTACAAATTTACTATTATGTTAATAACCAAAACGCTCATCTTTCAGAGCATCTTTTTTACTATCAGGTTTAGTTATTTTAATAGCTCCTTTTGTAGATTTACGTTGACTAGCAGTAAGTTTCAACTTTTTAGCTTCTTTATCAGAAACAGCCATTTCTATCAAACTATCATAACCTTTACCTGTATATTTAAGCCAAGCTTTAAGCAGTTCTTCATCGCGTCTTTCAGCAGGAGATAACTTCATTAAATCATTTTCATAACGAGAAAGTCCTTTATCATCAACTTGATAAACATAATTGAAGAAATCTTCTGGAGTAGTAGAAATTTGTTTTCCATTACGTTCAATAATAACAGTTTCAGGAATACGATAACCAGCAATTTGTCGTTTATCAATACATTCTTTAACTCCATTCCAAAATTCCACAAGTTGTTTCTCTTCTTCTGCTTTAACTCGCATAGCTTCTTTAGCATTAGCTTCATGAATTTCATTATCAGCTTTCTGAAGAGCTTCAAGTTCTTCTTTAGCAACATTGAAAAGCTCATTACTATCTTTAAGATATTGAATATACTTATCAACATTACCACGACGATTAAATTCCTTAAACGCCTCACGAACAATAGCTTCTTGTTGGCTTACATTATTTTCATCCACTTCAATACCATTTCTATCACGAAGTTCACCAAAGCCTTCAAATGAATTACCATTTGCAACATAATAATTAAGAAAATCACCAACAATAGGATAATCTTCAAATAATTTATTAACACCAGCTTGAGCAAATTCATCACGTTTTAAATCAAGAACGGATTGAATATAACTTGCAACTCCTTGAGGAGTATTTTCAAAAGTAACTGCTTTACCATCTTCTGAAGTAACAGAAACACCAACAAGTTCTTGAATTGATTTAACATCAATAGTATTATCTTCTTTAGTATCTTCTACTTCAAATTCTTTAAGATAAGCAGCAACTTCATTTTTAGCTTTAAAGATATTACCTTTATCGTCAATAAGATTACCGTCTTTATCAACAGTATATTTATTATCTCCATCTTCGATAATAGTACCTTCTTCTAAACCATGTTCAGCATCAGCATCATTTGCTTTATCAGTAGGCTGACCCCCCGTGGAGGATGAAGATTGGTCATCTTTATTAGCATTAGTCTTACTATTCCCATTTCCATTACTACCACTAGTAATATCATCAATAGGATTACCATCAGCATCTAACTGTCCTGTTTTACCTGTATCAAGGTCTGTAATGTCCTCAGTAGGTTTTCCATCTCCATTAGATGTTTCACCATTAAAACCAAAACTATCAAAATTAGGCATAACTCTTTGTTTTTAATTAATTACTATATCACAAATATAAACTATAATAATAATATAAGTTTTACTTGTATCGTTAAAATATGTTCACCTTTAAGCTGAATCACCGACTAATTTACTATTGCTAACTAGTATATTTAAGTCTGATAACCTAGCCTGTCGCTCTCATATGTGCTCTGCATTAATCAAAATTTATCGAAATGATTAATCTATCACGAAATAGATAAAGTGTTCAGAATAAGCTAAAAATGGCTTATTTGATGTAAAGAAAAATGAAAATGGGCTGAACCTACTTTCACAAGCAAGTCCAGCCCTATTATGAACAAAATTTAGAAGTACAGTCGATTATTTACTTTTACTATCATAGCGATTTTTATTCGTTTTTGCAATTTTAACTTTATCTTCACTTTCTTTAAGTTTAACAGCTAATTCTTTTTCTTTAAGTTGTGCTTCAACTGAAGTCTTTTGAGCATCTAAACTAAGTTTACTACGTTCAATATTAAGTCTAGCATTTTCCATACGTTCTTCAGCTTGACTCTTTTCAGCATCGCTAAGACCATTATCAAAACTCATAATATTAGCATTTGCTTTCATAGCCTCAATTTGACCATCAAGATATTTTTCAACTCTAATAGTTTCTCTATCTTGTTCTGCTTTTCTATCAATTTTAGCAAGTTCAAATTCTTGACGAAGTTGTTCTGTTTGTTGAGAAACACGTTCAACATCAAGTTCATGCTCACGTTGAATATTTTGATATTTATCAATAAGTTTGCTAATTTGAGCAACATTATCTCCACGAATAGCAGCATTAGCCATATCCATATTACCATTTTGAGCAGCACTAAATGCAAGCTGTTTATATTGTTCAAGTTTCTCACGTTCTTTAACAGAAGTTTTACAAGTAACAATATAGTTAGCAAATATATGACTATTAACATCAAGACTTAAATATCTAATATCGCCATCTTTAGTTTTATAAGAAGTATTAAGACCATCAATCCAAGCAAGTTTAGTATAATCCATTTCAGCTTGATAATCTCGTTCTCTCATTTTATCAAATATAAATTCAATAATAACAGAACCCATACTTCCACGAATAACTGCTTCATCAGTAACCCCTTTACCAGCACTATTAGCAATCTCACCATAACGTTGTGGAGTCATATCACATTCCATTTTAGCAGTCTGCTCAATCTCTTGAATAAGTTGTCCAAGTTCAGTAATATAATTATTCATTCGACTTTCAAGATAACGAACACTTTGTGCTTTAACAAGATTAGCATCATCTTCATCATCAATATAAAGCACACCATCAGCAGCCATACGATATATAGTTTCAGCAGGTTTTTTACCAAGAAGAGATTTAGCAATCATAAGAACATTCATCTTATTTTTAGCAATAGCCATTTCTCTATGATAAGAAACTATATTACGAAATACTTGATAAGGAATAACTGTATCTATAATACTAAATCTTCCAAAACCTGGAAGAAGTTCTGCAATACCATTATAAGGAAGTTTGCCATTTCTATTGTAAGCAATAGGACGAGCCTTATAAGGATATATGCTTGTAGCACGAGAACCAATTCTAACGCTCTCATAAACTTGCGGACGCCACACCCATTCAATACTAATATCACCATTAGCGAGGTTAAGCTGATAAGTTTCATCAACAATTCTTGTTGTAACAAATGCTCCATTACTATATGTAAGAATACCTTCTTTTATTTCACCTCTCCAAACAGTATGCCAAACTTCAAATAAACCATTATTAGCATCACGAGCCATTATATTAGTGTTCTTAATATATTGTAAATCATCTTTATTAAATTTAGCACATATATCACCAAAATAGTGCATATATTTATCCCAATTTAAAAGTGCTCTATCACTAGAAGTAGTAGCACCATATTGATAATAAATATCAAGAGCTTCACGTTCTTTCTCAGAAAGATATTCATAAAATTCATCTATAATTTGCTGTTTAGTTAGCATACGACGTTCAGCAAACATATCATAATCTTCTGCAAACATACTATCGTTAGGAACAGGAAAAGCATCTCTAACACTAACAACACGTTTAATTAATTGACTACCTACAACATCTCTATATGTATAACAAGCTCCAAAAGCAACAAATTCAAAATAAGCTCTAGCATATATAGTAAAAGCATCAGTTAAATCATCAATAGCATTAATTAAGTCTTGACCTTGAGCACTAATATCATCAATAAAATTTTCATTAAATTCTTTAATAAAAGCTTCAATATCAACAGCTTGTTCAGGATTAAATTGCTCTGGATTATTACCTTCATTAACAAACTGCATATAACTTTCTTGTATCTTCTTAGCAACAGCTTGTTCTGCAAGCATCATAATTTGTTTACCAAGTTCAGCATCTCTAGCAAATACAACTTCTGGATTATTAGCTCCAACAATAAAATCATGTGGATTTTTGATATATTCACCAATATATCTTCTAATAATACCTTTCATCATATCATAGTTACGCATAGTAGCTGGAAAACGAGTAAGATTTTCATCTTTTTCATTATAAGGATTAAGAGTTTTTCTATAATATTCTCTAGGAATATTACCAAGAAGAATATTAAATTTTTCTTCTACATTAAAATCAGCTTTACAAGCAATACCAGCTTCTATAACATAATCACAGCACTTAGCATACCAATCAACTTCTTGTTTTTCAGCATAACTAACATGCTGATTAGGGAAATCAAGTCTACCAAAATTATACATATCTTTATTTGTTTAATCTTAAAACCATTGTCTATTAAAAATATCTGTTTTATCATTCTCTTCTGTAACTTTCTTACGACTAGCAAGTTCTCGCTTACCTTTAATATCAATAGACTTCCAATATATACCTAAAAGTATAAGACTAGATATACGGTCAAAGTTACCTTCAGCATTAAACTTTTTAAGTTCAAGAATTGTTTGATAATCAAGAAATCTTTCAAAAACATAAATATCTTCTCCAAATTCATTTTTACCAATAACTTCATATAAGAACTCTTTAAGTAGACGAAGACCATCTAGTTTCTTAGGACCACTACCAATATTATAACCATAACTAGTACTAACTTTTTCTTTAACAGCAGAATCCCAAACATATAAAGGTTCATAACCTAAATATTTAGTAGCTTTCCATTTACGAAAGTTAGAAACAGTTTCACCACGATTTATTTCTACAAGTCCAGTACCAATACAATTATACCATTTACATAAACGATAAAACTTTTCATCGGCTTCTTCTAGTCTTTCAGTACGTCCATAATATGCAGCACATAATTTAGGTTTAAATCCATTACGTTCTCTAGGCATCTCAACAACAAATATACTATTATGAGAATGTCTATCAGTAATTTCTTTTTTATCTTTATCAATACCAACAGGGTCATAAACTGCAACATAAGTACCAGGAAGAATACTTCTTATAAGTCTATCATTAATATATGTTTCTTCATATTCTGGAGCAAACCAAACTCTTATACATCCATGCGGATCTTCATTACCACGTCTAGGAACTCCTTGAATATAATCATAAGTTTTCATATCAGGATTTTCAATTCTTATACGAGCATTAGATTTAAAATAAATCTTTTTACTTCCATCTTCAAATAACTCACCATCAGTATAAAACTTATAACTATTATCAACTCGAAGTTTATCTTCAAATTTATTAAGAGCTTCACTACTAAATATATTTTCACTAGCACTACTAAAAGATTCAACAGGAAATAAAGCACGTTGACCAAGATAATTAAGATATTCTGCAAAAGTCTTAGCAGTTTTTTTCTTTTCAATTCTTTCTCGTGCAGCAAGCTGAAGACCTATTCGTAAATTACTATTTCCATTTTCATCAAAACCTTTAACTCCATCTATTTCTCCTTCAAGACCCCAAGCATAAGATTTAAAAAATCCACAAACTTCATTGCGAGCATCATTATCAAAAACATTTTCAAAAGCCATAAATCTAAATGCCCTAGGATTATAAAAGTTTTGTTCAAATATTTGCATATTAGCAGCAGTAGCAGTTCCCCAAGCCATAAGAGTACCAGTAGTACGAGTACCAACAGTCATTGTAGGTTCAGTCACATTCATGAACTCATCAAAGTTTTGCATTGTAGACAACTCTTCAACTTTAATAGTAACAGCATCTTTACCAATAGCACAGTCTGGATTATTATTAGCACTAACACTTAAAAGAGAACTAGACCAACTATCATCAGCTTCAACTCCATTTTTCATACGATAACCAAGTTTAAAACTATCAGTAGTAGGACTAAATATTCCTCTTTTAAATGGAGTTTTCTCTTCAAAGAACTTTAAGTTATTAACAGCAAAGTCACTTAAACCCCCTTGTTTAATCAAATATTTATTATCAGCTGCAACATGAATAACAACTTTATGTTTAGATAAGTTAACTTCGTTAGAACTATCAGCAGCCATAATATAAGAAAAACCTCCACGTCGAGTTTTATCAATAATAAGATGCAAACCATTACGTCTACAAAATTCTATAATTTGCCAAGTCCAAAATTGGGCATCAATAAAACTAGGAAAACTATAAATCTTTTTAGCAGTAGCTCCATGTTCAGTAACAATAACAGATGATTCGTCTGTACGTTCCATACGAGTATAATTAAGAAAATTATAATGACCACCTGTTATCCAAACATCTTCTATACTTCCATCTGGATTTTGCCAACAAGGAGCAGAAAAACCATTACGTCGTCTATCACATTCTCTACGTCTAAATTGTCTATGAGGAATACTATCAACTTTAAATTGAGTATATTTACCTGTGGCTTGATATGTTCTAGCAGCTTCATTAAAAAGTTCAGTATTAACAAATTTGCCAGGTCTAATATTTAAAAGAAAACCACCACTATCTCCAATTAAAAAGTTATTATGAGGGTCATACCATCCACAATCACTAGCTTTCTTATACTTTTTCTCTTTATCAGGTTCTTCAATGTATTCTAGAAAAGGATATTTACCATCAGCCATAATATTTTATTTAACTAGTAAACAAACAATAAAAGCGATAGCGCAAACAGCACCACCGCTTACCAAATATCTATTATTACGTTTAATACGTTCAATAGATTTATTTAAATTATCATTTGTTTTATTACTATTATTAAGATTATATTGTAAAGTTTCAACTTCTTTATGAAGAGCATTATATTTAATCTTATGAAGATTAATTATACTGTCTTGTTCATTAATAATATCTTTATAAAGTTTAGCTTTAATAATTTTAGTATTAGCAACCTTAATCATATTAATAGGAACAAGAACAGTTGTATCAGTAGTGTTGACTCCCCGTGGAGGATGCACTATGTTATCAATCTCACTCTGACACCAACTTCTTGAATAACTTCCAAGTAGCACTATCATTAAGACTAATAACTTTATCTTCAATATCTTTCTCATGTTCTTTTAATTTATAAACTATACTTTCTCTTTCAGTTATAACTAACTGTATAGAATCAATCCGAACATGATTAATAGCAGTGTCACTTTTATTATATGAATTGACTTCTACACTAAAACGACTTATTGATAAATACAGAGTAACACATAAATTAATAATCGCTATTATAAATATTGCTATTAACATCTTCTTCATAATTCTATACAGTATTAAATTAATCTTTTATTTCTATAAGTTTATTAAGTAAATCAAGATTCCATCTACCAGTTTCTTTAAGACCAAGAACTCTTTGAGCCATCTTAATAGCGGCAATTTGACCACAATTCACGTTAGTATCAAATAGTTGTTCAGCAACTCTCTGACTATTAAAATCATCAAGTTCAAATACATCCCAATAACCTATTTTATACTTTTCCCAAACAAGTTTTTGAAGTTGAACATCGTTATCAAGTTTAGACTTAAATTCTTTACTACCAACAGTATAATGTTTCTTATAAGAATCAATCATAGTCCAACCTTGCCAAGTAGGATTATATTTACGACTGATACCTCTATAAGTTTCTCCACCAGCATCATCTTTATCGTTTACATAACCACCTTCTTTAATAGATAGTTTTTTAAAAGCATCTCCAAAGTAAGCCATAATTTAATTTATATAAGGATTAGTACAATATCTAAAACAATCAACAGCGTCATAATAATCATCTTCATCAAATTCTTTAATAGTTATCCAAAACCAAAGACATCTAATTTGAACTTTATATTTAGCAACAGTAACTATAACTTTATATCTAGCACTACTATTTTCAGTATTAACTTTTTTATTAATACAGCAAATAAGTCTAATATTATTTTTACGTTTAACTATATACATAATTTAATCTTCATTTAATACTCTATTAATCCAACCTCTAAGAAATTTGATATTATTTCCTTTACCGGCAATGTCATTATAATATCTAATACGTTCAAGTTTATACTTAACTACAAAATAATCAGCACTAATTGTAGTATCAGACTTATAAGCATTAAGAGAATCTTGAGTTCTACGAAGTAATTCTTTAGTTAAAACTAATTCATTAATAGCAGTAGAATCAGTAACAGGAACATAACGAATTTCAGGAACTGGAGTAATACGTTTAGTGCATCCACTAGATAAACAAATAGCAAATATAACTAAAACAATAAAACCAATAATTACTCCAATTAAATTATCTTTATTTAATTTCATATAGCAAGTTTAAATTGAGTTTGAATACCACTAGCTTTAATTTGTAATTCTCTATCTTTAAGAACTTTATTAATATCATCACGTAGATAATTCATAGTAAAGAACTTAGTAGTTTCAACAGGATTCTCTTTAATATGATAAAGACCATCAGAAAACCTTTTTGGCATACCATATTCATTAAGTTCAAAATCACTATCAATATGACATAACCAAATACCTTTAATAGTTAAACCAAGTATATATTCAACAGCAAAAGCATACATACTAAGTTGAAGATTATATATAGCACCATTACAATTAGGAAGATGATTAATAGGAGCTAAAAGTCGTTCATCTTTATCAACCCAAACATTAGTTTGTTGTGCAGGTCTAACTGTTTTATCTTTCTTATAATAACCACTACTAAATTTTAATCCACCACGATTAGTTTTCCAATCACCTACAACAGCACAATTAGTATCTTCATTAACTAGAAGAATATCAATAGTTCCACTAATTAACCAATCTATAAGAAACATACCAATTTCACTATAAATCTTATATCCTCTTTCAGTGTACATTTTAAACGCATCATAAATAAGAGGATAACGATTATCTGTAAGTTCAATAAAATCTTTAAGATTAAGAAGTTTATAATTAGCACCAAAATTTGGAATATCAGCAATAGTAACCATTACACCATCTTCACGTTTATCAAGATAATTAATAGCTTGTTGAAACATAGATGCTCCTTTAACACCATCTTCAAGACCGTTATGAGTATTAGTTCCACGTTCACAAGCTTCTTTAGTAATAGTTGACCATTGTTCCTCTAGTTTCTTCTCACTTATTCCTAGTTCTTTAGACTTCTTTTTCAACCAATAGTTCTTATCGAACTTCGGCTGATATCCATGAAGAATAGTAGTAGTAGAAATATAATCATTACCAAGACTATCATTATATTTATGTTCTTCTTCATGAAAAATAAGTCTAATATTATTATATCTTTTATCTCTAAGTTCCATATTATTAATACCATTAAGTTCAACACTAGTTTGGACCCGCTTCGGCACTACGTGCCTACGCTAGACTCCCCGTAGAGGATGGAGTAGATTAGCATCAGCTTATTCTTCAATCATACTACTAGTAATTTCAACTCCTCCTCTACCAGCAACATTCTCTTGTTCATACAGAAGATTTTCTTCAGCTACATTAAGAGCTTTAATTGTATTTGGAAACTGATTAGCTAAATCATTAATTTGTTTCATATAACCAATAACAGTTGGAACATCTTCAAGACTAGCACCATCAGATAATTTGTCATTCAACAACTCATTTAGTTTGCTAGCAGCTAGAGCAACATTATGAATACCGCGTTTAATATTAAGAACAGCTTCCATACCAGCTCCAGCTTTTTGGTTATAATATCGTTTAATAAGTTTCCAAACAAGAATATCAGGTTGATAATTTTTAGGTAAATCAAAATTTTCAATAGCTTTTTTAAGAGCTTCTTTTTCACTAAGACCTTCTTGTAAACAAGGACCTTTAGGGTCACCTAGATAATAAATAATACCAACTTCTTTAATATACATCTCTTTATTAGGAGATTTATCTCTAGTATAAAGAAGACTAACATCTCTATCAAGAAGTTGTTTAAGTGTAGGAGCTTTTGGCATACCAGTTTCATCTATGGTCAGCATCCAATCCAATTCCAAACCGTTCATATATTTCTTCTACTTCTTCATCAAATTCAATAATTTCAAGTTGACTCATAGCATATAGCCAAAGATTGGCATAAGTAATACTATGCTTTTTACTTAGTTTAACCCAAGTAGGAAGAAGTTTCTTTTTAAACTTACGTTCATTCTTAATATTTTCTTCTTCTTCATAATGTTTTTGCTTTTCCTCTTCCATAACTTTAACAGTATATTCTTTATACTCTTCTTTAGTCATAGTTTTTCTAGCTTCTTTAAAGTCTTTATAATGACTAATAAGTTTAGAACGATACCAATTCTTTTGAATAGTACCAATATGAGGAATAGCAACACATTTATCTTTTCGTATATTAATACTAGCTTCTTTTTCAAGACTTTCAATAATAGATTTACAAAGTATTCTATCATCACCTTGAAATCCAATATCATCTAATATATTATTTATATCTTTATAAATAAGAATATAATCATCGTCAAAATCTTCTTGAGAACTAGTATTAGTTATATTAAAACTAGTATTAGTCTTAAAATCCATAATTGAAAGTTTAAGAACTCTTCTTAGATTACTACTATAAACAAGAACACAAGTACCTATAATTTTAAATTATACATAAGTAGTTCTAAGAAGAGTTCGATTATTTAGACGAAATGGCTAATTAGCTTTTTCAGCAGAATGATAAACAAAAGGATTAATAGCTTTATGTTTATCAGTAATAGCAGCTCTTAAATCATTAATAGCTATAACTTTAAATTCAACAAACCAAACTTTCTGTCCTTTTTTATATCCTTGATTTTGTCCAAAAGTACCAACAGTAATAGAATGAGTTAATTCAGTATCATTAGTAATATACTTATTAACAAATTGAGGACTAAGAACATTATGTTTAAGATAAAGATGATATCCACGTTCAAGAGTAGAACGGTCGATAATAATCTTATCCATTTGATTCATACCAATAAGTTCAGCATCTTCTTTACTAATCTTAGCAATAATTGGCATAACCTCAACTGTACTTACTTTACTATTAATAACACCGAACAAACTTTCATTTTGGCAAAGAGCAACAACACAATAATGTTTAGCAACAACTACATTAGTAAGAATAGCGTCAAGTGCTTCACTTGTTATTTCGCTAATGTCAGTAGGTATTTGAATACCAAAATCTTTAAATTTACTTTCAATTTTAATCATAATACTAATTTATTTAGTTTTAATAATACTATCAATACCTATATTTCCAAGTTTAAGTTTACTTGGAACTTTAATCTCTTTTTTATTCCTTTCAACACTATGAAATTCTCTAGTGTATTTAGGTTTAGTTTCACTTTTATCTTTACCCATAACTTAATTGTTTTTAGCAAATGTAAGAGTTTAGATGAATCTACCAAGAGAAAAACTATTTTTAACATTTACATCATAGAGGATTATATAATTATAAATATGCAAGTCATACTCCCCATAGAGGATGAAGATAAGCTAGACTTAATCATATTAATATTGATATTATTAATAGAGATATTAATAATGATTATAGTATTGATTAACTTAATTATTTATATGATGATAATGAGAATAATGTAGATAAAGTAAATAATAAAAATAATGAAACTGAAGTAGTTGAAGCAGAAGAAGTTGATATTAGTGAAATTGATTGGAATTGGTAATAATAAAGATGAACATGATAAAGATAATGATAATGATGATAGAGATAATGAAGATGATAGAGATAGTAATGATAAAGATAAAAAAATGTGATGAAAAGAGATAATAAGTATGAATGTGAATATAATGATAATAATGAAGATGAAAATAGTGATAATAATGAAGATGAAAATAGTGTATATTGGTGTTAACATACGGCTAGTGAGTATTAACCCCCGGGTCATTAAACTAGTCTTGGACACCCCCGTCAAGTTCTAGGAGAAAGTAAAGTTCTCACTCTCATTATCAACATTAAATATTTTGAGATTATTCATCTCATTATATTACTAACTATTAACACTAATCATTATGAAAACAAACAAACCATTGTTGTTAGTTGCTATCATACTGATGATACCAGCTATCATACTAGCATTGAAGATAGAACCAACTAGTGATGAACAGATTACTGCTGTTGTATTTGGAATACTATCGGCTATTGTTAGTTATCTTAGTAGAGATTAATCTCTACTAGATGATGCTGCTCATTATCAACATTAAATACTTTGCAGTTGAATCGAAACAACTGTCAGTAATGCTACTGATTAGCGTAATTAAATTCTTAATAGTCATGCCAGACGTTAGAAATTTAGCACAAGCTGCACAAGGTGCTGCTGCTCCTGAGAATGTTAATGTAGTTGAACCAACTACTAGTGTTAACCAACCTGTTCAACCTACTGTTGATACAGATAACCAAAGTTCTACGCAAGTGGAAACCATTGATGATGTTGTTAAACGCATCTGTACTGATGGTCATAGTTATGTAATGACAACTGTCATTACTAATATTGATTGTCAAGAACGTACAGGTCGTAATGGCAATTCTTATCTCAATGCGTTTGTTACTATTGCTAGTCCTGTCAAAGGTGCTCAAAATATGCCTGATGGTACACATCGAATGGGTATGCTTGGAGCTATTCAGATGCCATTCAATCAGATACTGCTTGTAATGCGCAAAGACAAGTTCTACGGTAGATTTGTCAACTATATTGGCGAAGCTGCTGAAGCTGGTTTTGTTAGTATGTATCTGACTGGTGTTGCTGTCAAAGTTCTTTGTCAGTTTGTACCTGCTGGTGTACAAGACCGTAATCCGTTTACTCGTAAAGATAATCTTTACAATGTTGTGGATTATGATAGATATGTATATCATATTGTAGGTATCGAACAGCCGGCTGACCCTGTTCTTGTTGGTGCATATAATGTACTTATCAAGCAGATTATGGACGATGCTCGTGCTGCTATTGCTGCCAAGCGTGAGGCTAAAGCTAAAGCAGCTAGTTTTGTTGCTACTGTAATGAACGATGACGATATGCCATTCTAATGAACATGACGCTACTAACCTTCGGGTTGGTAGCGTTTGTGTTATCAACAATAGTTTTGTTGATGTTGTCGCTAGTGTTCGACATGGAAATGCTCATTATCGACATTAAATAGATTGCAGCAAACGAACTTAACAGTCTGATAAGACTTATCAATCAAGACCTAGCTGCAAGGTCTGATAAGTCTTGTCCTAATATTAAACATTATGAAAGTACATCGTATTATTGCTATTATTGAAGTTGAGAATGATAATTCTATTATTTCTGTTGAACTTACTAAACTTAGTCTTGATAATATTAAGCACCCTCTTGTTGTTACTAATATGACCACTAATGGTAGTGCTAATGATATCACACAAGTATATAATAGTATTGATAAACTTAGATTAGCTATTGCTGGTAAACTAAAAAGTATCGTTAGTGTTATTAATAAAAGTCTTGATAAGCATGAACGTGATGAAATTACTGATGATAATACTATTAATTAAATTAATGATGATTTACTCCTATAACATTTTGTTATACTGATATTGGTCATGGAGATTTACTCTCATAACAAAAAGTTATAGAGATGAAGTTAGAGGTGATGAGAGGTATTGAATGTGGAGAAAGAGTAAGTGGAGATGAAAGTGGACATTGTAGAGTTTGTGGAGAATGAGATGGTGGAGTTGAATGTGGTTCAAATAGGGTCAAATTGAGGTTGAATGTGGAGATGAGAATGGTTATGGGAGTGGTGAATGTGGAAATGAGTGTGGAGATGGTCATGCTAAAGGGACTAGTCCTGCTGGCATTCCTCTTCCTCTTCCACATCCTTCTCCACATCCTATTCCTAATCAATCTAAACCTATTGTTCCAACTCCTTCTCTTTCTCTCCTGTAACTTCTCGTTATACTATCATAATCTCTAGTTCCAGCATTATAACCTTTAATTATATCTTCATAACCATTAGTTATAACCTCTAGTTATATCATCGTTGTTAGTATTAGTTCCAACTCCCTTTCCCATCTCATTATAATCTCTAGTTATACCACTATCAGTTTCAGTCATAGTATCATCATTATCATCTCATTGACGTTCGTCATAACGATTAGTCATACAATCGTTATTAAGACTAGCTCTAACAGTATTATCAAGTCTAATAAGACTTCTAGTCATAATGACTAATAGCATTAGTTCTAGTTAATAATAGCACTATTAATATTATCAGTATTATAATGACTATTAATACTAGTCATGCTAATATTACTGATGATATTACTAATGATATTCTTAATATTCTTGATATTACTAATTCTCTTTATACTAATGATACTCTTGATACTATTGATATTTATTATACTCATAGTAAGTTAATTCCTATTGCTATAACTATTTTAGTTATTTTAATATAGCTATTGATTATTAGTTAAAATTATAGTATAAATAAATTATAATATATTTGGAGTATTATATTTAATTATTATATTTGTCGTGTTGTTCAGTAGAGTAATATTGCTACTGATAATAATATTAATCTTAAACTTATAAGTGTTATGGTAAATTTTGATAATGTTACTAGTAATGTTCAATCTAAGCCTAGAAAGAAAACTATGGCTGAAAGTTTAGAAGAAGCTAAACAAGAGGGTAAACTTGTTGTTCCTGAAGAAGATATACAAGTTAATGCTGTTGTTAGTAGTGAAACTGTTCAGCCTAAGAATAAAGCTAGGAAGAAGAAACAAAGTAAAGTTCGTAAACAGGAAGAACAAACTACTGTTGTTAGTCAAGCTAATGAAGATAATGACTTTAAAGATGCTAAGACTGATAAACGTGGTGTTCCTGTTGGAATTAATGTTCCTCAACATATTCTTGATGTAGTTTGTATTGTTAAATTCAATGCTGCATTTAGACGTCATACTTCTCTTAATATTCTTCATACTCTTGAAGATGATGGAAGAATATATAATGCTAAAGGTGCTTATGTTGACTTCTTATGGAATAAGTTTAGAGTTACTGCTGATGGTGGTCTTCGTAGAGAATATAGATATACAGATGATTTATTTATTGATGCTTTAGTTAAAGCTCATGCTGATGTTGCTAGTGATAGTCAGCGAGTTATTGGTATTATGATTGATACTGAAACTGAACTTCATAAAAAGAATAAAGATTCTGAAGCTAGTTAAGTTTATAGTGTAGACTCCCCGTAGAGGATGAGATAGTGCTGTTGAGCTTATTAAAGCTAATTCTCATTTGCCTGTCATTTTCTACAATTCTTGCCATTTTGTTTATTGGGTTTGTTATAGTTAAAACGTTGATGATAATCATCCTCTACTCGGAGTTTATTTTATATATAAAGATATGGAAAGAACTGATATTTATTTTGTTGAAGATGATACATATTTCAATAATAATGTTGAAGGTGTTGAAATTCATGCAGAATGTCTAAGTCAAGATTTTGACGATATTGCTTGGGAACCAATAGTTGATGATAGTCCTATTGTTGACCCTGAAAATGATGTTTTTGGTTATTATGATTAAATAAATAAAATTATGGAAAATATTAATATTAAAGTTACTCTTGATGAAGTTTTTGGTAAATCTTGTGATAGTATTACTTGTGATACCTGTAAATATAAAGAAGATTGCGAACTTATTAATAAATTCATTAATGATATTAAAGATAAAGGTTTATCTCCAGACCAATATGTTAGAGGTTTAGCTTTATTTGTATATGTTCTTAAAGAACAAAAATATATTAATGATTTTGGTAAAACTCAAGAAGATATTATTAAACTTGTTACTAAAGATGGATTTGAAGTTTATTGGCTTATTAATCGTTGGGGTAGTATAATTGAAGATAAAGATATTCTTAAACCTATTATTGCTGTTTTTCCTAAATATGCTAAAGATATGATTATTAATATTGTTAATGCTAATACTGAAATTAATCATTTTATAGCTCAACATATTATTGATACTTCTAATGTAGAATATAAGGAAATTATTAAAATGGTTAATCAATCTGTTGATAATAATAAACAAGATAATAAGTTTAAGAATATTAGTGATGATGAAATTTATGTTGAAATTAAACGTAGAAAAGCAAATAAATCTGCTAAATAATCCCACATAAAATTTTTGATTGTATTTCTAACACTATTGTCTGTGAAGATAATAGTGTTATTTCACTTGCTGATGATGGAGGAATTGAACTCCGAAACTATGATATTGTTATTATCCGTTTTAATTTCTAATTGTAATTTTTGTAATAGTACGGTCTGTGAAGATAGTGCTATTAATATTTATCATAGTCCAAGTGTTATATGTCATATTAATTTATTTTAATTTTTTGGTATTAATAATGTCGTTATTACTGATTGTGAAATTAGTAATATTGTTCGTGTCAAACATTTCGTTTATATGATTTCGTATTTGTAGATTTGCCTAGTATTGTCTGTGAAGATAGTGCTAGGCTTTTTAGTATGTATATTATTAACTTTAAATATATATAATTAAAATGGATAATTTTGATTCTTTTATTTTTGATGGTCTATTAGATAGATACATTGAAGAACAAGCTAAGTTTGAAAAAGGACAGGTAGTATATATGGAATATACTTATCAATATCATAATCAAACTAAACTTGGTGTTTGTGTTGGTATTGTGACTGAAGTTGGAATTACTAAAGTTGAACGTACAGTAGGTAATAATAAATACATTGATTATCCTATTGTATATACTGTAGCTCATGCTAAAGGTGTTAGTCGTTGTGTTAGTGAATGTAAACTTGGTTCTGTTGCTGAACATATTCTTAAAGAACGTCTTAAACGTGATGGTAAGAATAATGAACAGAATAATAAGACTGAACAAAATGACTAGCTATTTGTAGCCGAAACACGTTAATGGATATAATTCTTTTGTTCTCTGTTGAATTTTTATATATAATCTGATTAATCTATCACGATTAATATTAAGCCCAGCAGAGGACAAAAGAACTAGCTAATAAATGTTAAACTAAAAATTTAATACGATTATGACAGTTAAAGAACTTATTGATAAACTTAAAGAATTTGATGAAAACAATAATGTTTTAATTGACGATTCTTATTATGGAGAACTTGCAGTTACAAAAATTAAAATGATGATAATGATGTTATAATTACTACTGTTGCAACTGATATTTTTAATATACTTTTACCATGAACTATATTGCTTATAAACAAATTGATGGTACTATTACATCTGGATTTAAAGTTAAACTTTATGATATAGTTACTTTGAATACTGGCTATTGGAAAAATAAACTTGCTATTGTTCTATATATTAATGAAGATAGAAAACAAATTAAAGTTCGTATTATTGAATGTGGTATGAACTTAACTCTTAAAGTTAAAGATGTTCAATTTGTTAATCATAATAATAGAACTGCTGCTCGTTCTTATATTGATTTATGTAATAAACTATCTAAAGCCTTTCGTGATAAATATACTGATAAACAGTATATAAAAGATAATTGGTTTACTGATAAGTTTATTATTAATGATATAACTGCTGATACTATTGCTAAAGGTATTGGTCAATATATTACTAATACTGATAGTGATAGATATTCTGTTAGTGCTATTATGTGGCTTAGTGATATTAAAGATTATATAGATGCTTTACTTAAATATGGTGATTTTGATTTTGTTGCTAAAGCATTTAAAATCTATAATATTACTGATACTAGATTTGAACTTATTCGTAAACTTTATCATTATTTCTATGATTGAAGATGCTATTGGATATATTCTTGGAGTTTGTGTTGGATGTATTTTATTTCTTATTTATGAAGTATTTAATCTATATAAGAAGATTGAACGAATTAATATAGATATTAATAAACTTCAAAATAAAGATATAGAATTTAACCGCCGTATTGAATATTTTATTGATAAACTTAATAAAGTTATTGATAGTATTAAAGAGAAAGTTTAATGACTAGTTACTTCCATCCTCTACGGGGGGTCGCCACGGAGCGTAGCGTAGTGGCTCTACTAGTCTTACTATTATTGAACTTATTATAGTTTTAACTATTAAATATAATTGTTTTATTAATCTTTAAAAATGTAAAGTACTTATGGGAAAGTATGATGAAGTTTCTGTTGTTCGCCAACTGAATAATGTTGGTGCTATTATTGGAATCAATCCTGCTAGTAAAGTTATTAAAGTAGCTAAAAATAGCGCTATTGGTAATGGAACTAGTGGTAAGATTGATTTTCTTTCTCATTATTGTGGTTATCATGTTGAGATTGTTGATGTTATTCAACAACAAAAAGAACGTGATGAAGAAATTGCTGCTAAGAAAGCTGCTAAAAAGGCTGCTCGTAAAGCTAAATTTGCAGAGGATAATACTTTTAAAGGTATTGCTCGTGCTGTTGATAAACGTATGCGTACTATTAAAAGAAAATAGTATGTTATGGTTAGTTTTAAATTCTCATTTGGCGTTGTAGGTAAATCCAAAGAAAAATCAATAGCTAATAAATATGTTATTATAGTTGCTAAATGCGAAGGTATTATTAGATATATTGATGGTACTTATAAAGTAGAATATAATGGTAAACTATATAGCATTACAGGTGAAAGTTACAGAACTAAAGGAAAGAAAGTTATTTATGCTCGTCGATTAGATAAGTATAATCATCGAATTAAAATTATAAGAGATAGTGAAAATAGAAAAACTGTTGATATTAGATTTTATATTCCTTTTGCTGCTGGACTTATAGCTAAAGGTAAAATTGTTAAAATGCCTTTTGCTAAGGAATTGTTTCATATTACTACGTGTTATAATCGTGGCGATAGTGAATCTACTATTTTAGCTTTTCAAGAATGGAAAGAATATGAAGATAAAGTTAAAAATAATCTTATTGATGTAAACAACGAATTGTAATGATTGGTAATCTTAATATTGCTAATAATAATAGAAAAGATACTAACATTAAGTTTACTAAAGACCAAGAAATAGCTGTGCATGAACTTATTGAGTTTCTTGCACAGCCTTGGGATGATAAGAAATATATTAATGCTCTTTGTGGTGCTGGAGGTACAGGTAAGACATTTGTTATTAAATATGTTATTAATAATTGCAAATGGTCTGGTGGTGTTATAGGTTGTGCTGCTCCTACACATAAAGCTTGTAGAGTTCTTAGTAATTCTATTGGTGAAAAAGAAGTTAATACTATTCAATCATTATTTGGTTTTAGACTTGATGTTAATATTGAAAATTTTGACCCTGAGAATCCTGCTTTTAATCCTGTTGGAAGAGATAAACTAAACGGACTTAAAGTTTTAATTATTGATGAAGCTTCTATGCTTAATGCTAAACTTGTTAAGTATATTAGTAATAAATGTAAGAAACTTCAGATTAAAGTTATAATGCTTGGTGATTCTAGTCAGCTTCCTCCTGTTAATGAAAAAACTAGTCAAGCTTTTCTTATTGCTAGTAATACTTATTATCTTAAAGAAGTTGTACGACAAGGAGATAATAATCCTATTAGTAAACTTCTTAAACTTCTTCGAGAAGATATAGATAGTAAGAATGGATGGAAGTTTTTTGATTATATATCTAAAAACAGACAAGATTATAATGAAGAAACTAAAGGATTTTATGTTTGTGGTCAAACTGAATTTTCTGATTTAATTGATACTTGTTTTAATGATGAAGAATATACTAAAGATATAGATTTGTATCGTATTATAGCTTATACTAATAATCGTGTTGCACAATGGAACAATCATGTTAGGCATATGATTATTAAAGATGCTGATAAAAGTCTTATTACTCGTAACGATTTAATAATGAGTTATACTACTGTTGTTAATGTTTTTAATGATATTATTATAAACAATAGTGAAGAATATATTGTTAAAGATATTGTTGATACAGTTGATAATAATTATGAGTTTAAAGGATTTCTTATTAAGTTTCAAGCTATTCATGGTGGAAGTGTAACTCAACCTCTATTTGTTATTGACCATTATGATAACTATACGTTTCAAATGTATTATAAGAAGTTGACTAGTCTTATTGATGATGCTAAAAAAGCTAGTAATTCTGAACGTGGAAGTAAATGGAAACAATACTTTGATTTTAAACGTAAATATCTTCTTGCTTCTAATATTACGAATAGTTATGGTAAGATTTTATTTAGTAGAGATTTAGACTACGGTTTTGCAATTACTTCTCATAGAGCGCAAGGTTCTACTTATCGAAATGTATTTGTAGATATTAATGATATGATTTATGATAAATATGGTCATCCTTATACTAATAGAGATGAAATGCTTCGTAGATTATATGTTGCTTGTTCTCGTGCTAGCAATCAATTAGTATTATCTTATGGTAAATAAAACTGTTGACGAATATCTTGATTGTGCTAGATGCCCAAATCGTATATTTAATACAGGTAGATATATACAAGGTGGTAGAGGAAGTATTCATGGAGATATTGTTTTCCTATTTCCTAGAGGTGATAGAGCTTATTGTGATGATTATCAATTATTTACTGATATTGGTAATCTTTACGATGAATACTCTGGACGAAATAATACCGAAGATGTTTATATGACTTATAGTGTTAAATGTGCTTGTTCTAATAATTATAATACTTATCTTACTGCTGTTGATAAATGTCGTAATATTCTATGGAAAGAATTAGCTAGAATTAATTATAAATATTTATTTATATTTGGTAATGCTTATCGTAGTATAAGTAAAGTTGAACTTCCTAGATTTATGGCTACTGGTGGTAAATATGTATTTAGTAATTATTCTCCTTTTATTAAATTTAAAGATGATAATCTTTATCATATATTTAAACAACGTTTTGCTGATGATATTAATTGGGTTAATGAAAATAGAAATAATTATAGTATAAACTTTATAAATGATTAATTGTATAGCTTATGATGTCGAAGTATTAAGAAACTTCTTCTCTATTACTTTTGTTAGCATTAATAGCTATCTTAAAGTTTTTAAAGATTGTGTTGATAGTAATGGAAAAGCTATTCCTTTAGTTCAAAAACTATCTGTTAAAGAAATTAAAGCTCGTCTTGAAACTGTTGAAAAATATAAATTTTATATAACAGATAAAGACGATAGTCAATTACTTTCTATGATAGGTTATATTAATAAGACTAGATGCTATAAAGATTCTAATGGAACTATTATTCGTACAGACTTATATGGATTTAATAGTTTTAATTATGATAATCTTATGATTGCTGCTTTACTTAGTTTTTATATGCGTACGAATAGTACGAAAGAACTTATTAATAAGTTATATGAAACTAGTAAAACTATTATTTCTAGTCAAGATGATAAAGATAAATTTAGAACTGATTTTTATCTTAATAGTCTTAGAAAATATAAACTACCATTTACAGGTGTTGATGTAATGTGTATATTTGCTCTTAATAAAGCAAGTGTAGTTGTAGATAGTAAAACAGGTGAACGTAAACCTGTTCCTAAAGGTCTAAAGCAAACTTCTATTAATCTTCAATGGTATGAACTTCTAGAATATGAACTTCCTGACATTAATGAAAAAGAAGCTGAATTATATAATGAAATTCCTAATCTTAAAGGAATGAATATTAATCAGCTTAATAAACTAGTTAATAAATGGGATAGATTTATTCTTGACGAATATATTGAACCTATGATGTATTATAATCTTAATGATGTTTTCATTGTAGCTGAAATAGTTCGTCTTTATCCAGAAGAAATTAAATCTCGTTATGCTATTAGTAAAGCATATGATGTTGATGTTCTTAATTCTAGTCGTAGTAAAACTGCTGATATTCTTTTTGAGAAATTTTATAGTAAATTTAGTGGTCTTGCTCCTGAACAATGGAAAGGTAAGAAAACTGAAAGAACTGCTATGAGTTTTAAAAAGGTTATTTTTCCTTTTATTAAGTTTAAAACTAAAGAACTTCAAGATTTACTTGATAAACTTTATAAAACTACAATTTATAGAGTTAATAAAGATGCCTTTAGTGAGAATGTTAAAATTGGAGATATAACTTATACTCTTGCAACTGGAGGTTTACATAGTCAAGATGTTCCTATGGAGTTATATTCAACTACTCCTTATGGTGATTACTTAACTCCATCCTCCACGGGGGGTAAACCTTTTACCATTTATCATTTTGATGTTGCTAGTTTTTATCCTAGCATAATAGGTGTTCATAAAGTTGCTCCTGCTCATATTAATACAAATGCTTTTTGTAATTTAATTAGTTGGATGAAACAAAAACGTGTTGATGTGAAACATAGCGAAGAAGAATACATAGATGGAATTGCTAAAGATATTCTTGCTTTAGTTCTAAAGATTGTCATAAATAGTATTTATGGTAAACTTGGATTTGAAAAAGGAGATTTATATGACCGTCTTGCTGTTCTTAAAGTTACTGTTAATGGACAACTTATGCTTCTCATGTTATGCGAAGCTCTTGAACTAGATAATATTCATATTATTAGTGCTAATACTGATGGTATTATGGTAAAAGTTTATGCTAGTCAAGAAGATAAATTTAAAGAAATTACTACTTGGTGGCAAAATATTACTGGAATGCAAGCAGATAGTGATGTTGTTCATAGTCTTATAGCTCGTGATGTTAATAATTATATTACTCAATTTAGGTCTAAAGGTAAACTTAAAATTGAATCTAAAGGTGCTCTTAATCCTATGATGTATTCTTTAGATTTAACTAAAGGTTATTCTATGCCTATTGTTGCTCAAGCTATTGAAAACTATTTTCTTAAGAATAAACCTGTGATGGATACTCTTCAAGAAGCTACTAATATTCTTGACTTTTGTTTTACTCAAAATGTAGGTAGACAATTTCATGTAGAAGAAACTAAGATTGAAAATTGGCAAGTTACTCATGTTGTTTGTCAAAGATATGTTAGATTTTATGTTTCTAATAGAGGTTATATTATTGAGAAAGTTCATAATGATAATGGTTCTCGTAGTAGAATGGCGGCTGGTTCTGTTGTAACAGTTATTAATAGTCTTGATGATAAAGATATTTCTCTTAGAGATATTAATTTTAAATTTTATTATCAAGAAGCTATGAAAGTTATTAATCCTATTAAACTTAAGATTTCTCCTAAAGGAAAAGGTAAAAGTAAAATTAAAAAATATAGCGGTATGTATAATCCTATTTTTAATGAAGATGATTTTGGATGAGAAATATAGTTGAAGAAATTTATGATAAACTAATTAACAAATGGGGTTCTAAAGAATATAAAGGTATTGGAACTATTAATTGTGTTCCTCCTATTGATTATTGTGAAATTATAAGTAGAATTATTAGTCTTATGCGAAATAAGAATGATAATATTAAAATACTTATTGTTACAGATAATTGGAAAAGAAGAACTGAAATTGTTGATAGTCTTAAAAATCATAATATAAATATAGATACTATTAATATTCTTACTCATACTTATGTTAATAGTAGATATAATTATAGTTATGATATTTCTATTGTTGTTGGAGTTAACGAATGGAATTTATCTTGTAATACAGTTTTTAATCATGCTAGATTTAAACTTATGATTCTAACTGAAAAAACTATTGATACTTCTATGTTAACTAAGATTTATAATAATATTCCACCTATTAATAATATTCTAAATTCTAGTGGTATGCGAGCCATACTCCCCGTAGAGGAACATAGAGAGCAAATTCTATTTGTTAATCAAGATGATATTGTTAATTATGATAAATATACTGAGTTTATTACTCAGACTATTCAAGTATTTGGTAATCTTGATAATATTAAATGTGCTCGAAATGGTACACAAGATGGACGTAGTGCTATGCAGTATATTACAGAAATAGCTGAATATAATGGATGGAGTGCTGATATGAATATGACTAATCCTTTTAGTAAACAAATTGATGAATGTTATAATCCTCTTGTTCTTGCTGAGCGAGTTAAGACTTTTTATAATATTGTTCGTGAACGTATGCTTATATGTTCTGATAATGTTTGTAAGCTAGAAAGAATAGTTGAAATTATTAAAGATAATCCTGACAAACGATTTCTTATTATTAGTAAGAGAGGTGAATATGCTGCTACTGTAACTAAATATATTAATGATAAATTAGGTGAAATTTGTGGTGATTATCATGATAAAATTGAGGATAAAGTTCTAGTTGATAGTAATGGTATTCCTGTTTTGTACAAGTCTGGAAGCAAGAAAGGGGCTGCTCGTATAATCAAATCTAAGGCTATTTCCATGCTGAATTTGAAGTCTTTTAATGATGGCTTATTAAGAGTATTATCTATAAAAAATAATTCAACTGACAGCCTAAAAACAAGCGTAGACGAATGGATTTTAACCTCACCTTTATGTGATACTATAAATGAACTTATTTATCGTTATAATAATGTTAATTGTAGTCAATCAAAACTTAAAGTACATAAACTTTATATAGCTGGCACTATCGAAGAAGCAAGTCTTAAAAAGGAAAAGTTGTCAGCTAACCATGAAGTTATACAGAATGTTAATTCTAATATTAGTGCTCAAAATTTTGATGATATTATTTGCTAGTATAAATATAATAGTTATATTTGTTGTGTAATCAAAATCGCTCTTTAATAGAATGGACGAAGATAAAGAAGTTAAAGTTAATGATGCTGCTGTTGCTGTTAGTAATAGTGGTATTGAAAAACAACATGGTGTCCAACATTCTGTTGCTCCATATCAGCTTAATTATATGAGTGAAGCTGAAATTGCAAGTCTTGAAGTATTTATCAAACGTGTTATGCGTAGTGATAAATGTGGTATTAAGTCTGTTGAAGATGGTCTTGCTATTGCAATGAGAGCTAGAGACCTTAGACTTCCATTTTCTACTTGCATTGAACATATTCATGTAGTTCAAGGTAAAACAGGTGTTGATGTTCACATTATTAAGGCATTACTTGTCAAAGGCAGCGTGAGTTGGGAAAAAGTAGATAATTATCGCGCTCTGTACGAATATACAGATGGCTTTAATGCTTATGATGAAGATAAACTTCCATCTGACTGTATTAAGTGTCTTACTCCCAAAGAGGCACAAACTAAAAATGCAGAAGATAAAGACCATGAACACCTGTATGTTTATCCTGTTAAATACTATAAAGATTATAATGGTAATGTATATAAAGAATATCAACTTAATGGTAAGTTTGAAATAGCTACTAATACTAATGAAGCTAAACAAATTGCTTCTACTGGTAAAGTTCCTGTTTATAGAATACCTGCTGTTCCTATTGATTATATTACTAGTTATCGTTTTTATCGTAAAATTGGAGAACGTAATATGGTTGCTACTGGTGAGTTTACTTATAAAGATGCTATTGTTGCTGGATGTTTTGAAAAAGATACTTATAAGAAATATCCTAAGATAATGATAAGTCATAGAGCATTTGTTTATGGTGCTCGTGAAATTGCTAATGATTTAATTATGGGCTGTCTTAGTACAGAAGAATTAAAGACTATGCAAGGTATTGATTTGAGTAATGAAGATATTATTGATATTACTGAAGTTCAATAACATAAACAAGATAGAGAAATTATTATTAAACAAAACAGTCGTAAGACTGATATTATTCACTTTTAAATAATTATAATTATGAAAGATTTTAAGAAAGGTTTGAGTTTTGGTATGGGTATTGTTAATGCTGGTCAAAGAGCAGTTAGTGAAGAACCTGAATTGGTAGTTGTTTCTACTCCCGGTAGTTTCCGTATGACTGCCCAAGTTTCTAAAGCTCTCGGCATTGCTCATGGTGAATATGTAATGTTCATTAATAACTGTGCAAACATTGATAATGCTATTATCAATAAAGTACCCGAAGTTGTTGCTTTCTGTGAAGAACAAGGTTTGGATATTAATTCTCCCGAAGCTGCTATGGCTGTTCATGCTGAATTTGATATTTGGGCTTTGGCTAAAGGTGTTGCTGAATTGGATAAGAATGGTAATCCTTGTATTACTCGTGTTCGTATGACTAAGAATGATAAAGTTAAGTATGTTAATACTTACTTCCAAGAAACTCTTGAAGGTGCTTTATCTTCTTCTAATGAAGAACTTAAAGCTGCTCTTACACGTGAAGGTATTACAGAAGATGAACAAAAAGAACTTTTGATTAGTTATATTCAAGGTGATGAAGTTGCTAAGATTAAAGGTTCTAAATGTGCTAATACTGCTGCTTTGTCTGGTATTGGTGTAACTCTTAACTTTACTGATTCTAATGTTTGGAAACAGTTGAAAGCTGATATGACTGATGAAGAAGCTACTTCTAAGAATCGTGTTTATACAGTAGATATTGATAACTTGCAAGAAGCTGTTGTTAATAACGGTCATAAAGATATTGTTGTTAAGATTGCAATGCTTACCGAATATAAAGATGAAGAACCTATTCGTATCGGTAAGAAAGCTGAAAAAGAAGAAACTGCTGAATAATCAAATCTTTGTCCTAGAAATATAGTATCTTGAACATAGAGCTGCATTGTTAGTATTGCTAATAGTGCAGCTCTTATTTTATCTAATAATTCTTTTAATTACTTTAATTATGTCGACAAAAAAAGAAATTAAGAATGAAGCTACTGTTGTAGCAAGTGCTGAACAAACTGCTAATGCAGAAGTACAAACTCCTAAAAAACGTAGAGGTAGAGGTATTAATAATGATTTACGTGATGTAACTCGTAAAAAGTTTGATGAACGTACTGATTGTAATAAAGCTAATGGCTTGTTTATTGGTCATCTTGAAGATGTTAAAGTTGATTGGGCTACATTGAAAAATGATGTTCAAGGTATGCCTTCATTTGCTGGTATGAGTATTCCTTATCTTACATTTACTTTTGCTAGTAATCATGAAAATATCAATGAACGTCGTTATGTAACTCAACGTCTTCTTCCTGCTGAAAGTAATGTTGAAACTATTCCCGGCGGTAAAGGTGCTTGGAAAGTTGATAACATTTTCCGCTTTATGAAACATATATATAATGTATTTGTTCTTAAAGGTCGTGATTTAACAGAAGAAGAAATTGATGCTCTTACTTTGCCTTTTGAAGATTTTGATGAAAATATGCAGTATGTACCTGTTGAGGCTGAAGAAGTTATAGCTGGTTATAAGACTGTGTTTGAAAATTATGTTAAGCTACTTAATAATAATGGAAAACCTGTTTATAAAGATGCTAAAGGTAAACCTATTACTATTTGGATGAAGCTTCTTCGTTTTGTTAAGAATGATGGTAAATGGCGTGCTGTTGTTGGAAGTAAATCTTCATTTGGTGATTTAGGATTTCCTACATTTATCAATGATGGAGTTATTGAACTTTATAAAGAACAATCAGCTCCTAGTCTTCATATTGACCCTTATAAAGAAAGTATTGTTTATCAAAAATCTGCCGAACAAGCTAAACAGCCAAACGTTGCTATGCCTGGTGTAGGTGTAATGCCTGGTGTTCAAACTGCTGCTCCTATGAATCCTATTGGTGGATTTAATGGAGGTGGAGATTTTAGTCCATTTGGCGGTGGTAATGATGCTGCTGGTGCTTTTGTTAATCCAACAGAAGATTTACCATTTTAAAAAATTAAAGTTAGTTAAATAGTTGTATGTAAGAGGATTGGGTACTATTTTAGTGCCTAATCCTCTTTTTTTATATGTTCACGATAAAGGTCAAATTAGAAATATTATGAAAAGAAATATTAATAATACTATTTTAACTAAAGATTATATTTTCTCTAAAGTTAGTCAAGTAACTATTTTTAGTACCTATACTGGAATTAGTGTTGAAGATATACAACATTGTATAGATACAGGAGAATTTATATCTAGTCCTTTTCGTGAAGATACTCATCCTAGTTTTGGTTTTAGATACGATAATAGGAATAAACTTAAAGGAAGAGATTTTGCTGGATATTGGTGGGGAGATTGTATAGACGCTGCTGCAACTGTACTCTCTGAAATTGTTCATAAGCAAATTGATATTTCTATTAAAAGTCAATTTCTATTTGTTCTTAAACATATTGCTTATACTTTTAGAAATATTATTTATGGACAAGATAAAGATGAAAACAATGATTATAGTATTACTAGGGCTATTAGTGATGTACGTAATCATAAACCTATTATTGAACTTGTTACTCGTCCGTGGAATAATTTAGATGCTAAGTATTGGGGACAATTTGGTGTTAATCTTAATTTTCTTAATACTCATTTTGTTTATCCTGTTGACCAATTTTATATTAATCGTTCTACTAATCCTATTCCTAAATATTTTTACGATAAAGATAAAACAGATTTATGTTATGGTTACGTTCTTGGACAAGATAAAAGAGGAATAGTTAATGTTAAATTATATTTTCCTAATAGAAATAAGAAAACTGAAGTTAAGTTTATAACTAATAGTAATACTATTGAAGGAATTATTAATCTTGAATTAGATAATTATGACGTTATTATTATAACTAAATCTACTAAAGATAGATTAAGTCTTGAATGTTATCTAAAGAGTATTAATCATTCCATCCTCTACGGGGGGTCTACCCTTGAATCTAAAACTATTGGTGTTGTTAATATTCCACATGAAACTTATAAACTTCGTCAAATTGAATATGATTGGCTTCGTAGTAAACTTAATCGAAATGGTTTTCTTATTAGCCTTATGGATAATGATAGAACTGGTCTTATGGAAGCTGTGATTCTTAAGAATGATTATGATATTATACCTATTATTATTCCTAAAGAACTTGGTGTTAAAGATTTTGCAGAATTGAAAAGTAGTTATTCTATAAATGTTATTAATGAACTAACTCAACAAGTTATTAAATATATAGAAGATAATTATGGAGAAGAAACTGAATCTACTTGGGATACGGAAGAAAGTAATACTTTGCCATACTAAAAGTTTAGCTGGTGTTACATATACTGTTATGCGTCCTATTACTGAACAAGATGAACAAGATCTTGATAAATGGGAATATATTAATATAGATGGTAAACATATTGATAAAAAAGATATTTATTGTTATGGAGAAATTAATCTATCTTCTAATGATGATGTTGAATATATCAAAAAGTTTAGCTTACTTGATACTGATAATGGTGGAACTATTCATAGTAATTTTAATTATCAAGAAGGTTATGCTATTATTGAAGAAATAGCTAAAACTTATCCTACATTTGATATTATTGAATGGTTTAAATATAATCATTGTCTTATAGGTAAACCAACTCGTATTATTATTTATAAATGTAAGAAAGAAAATCTATGATAATAAAAGGATATGAAGAAAAGCTAGATGATAGAAATATTAGATATATTAATTATGTTATTGATAAATCTACGATGGCTGATGCGATTGAATCTTATATTAAAGATTTAGATTGTACTACTATTTATCCTGATGGTTCTCGTCCTAGACAAACTATTAATTATGGTTATCGTATTACTCTTTCTAGTATTGAATATATTCTTGATAAAGCTTATCTTATTCTAGAGCATCATCCAGAAAAAGCTCAAAGTTATATTGATTATCGTAATACTATTATTAAGAGAATTATTGATATACATGAAAAAAATCTTGATTTCGAGAGAAGAAACCCAGTACGATATTATAGTAAAGAACCAAGGAAACGCGCTAGAAGTGCTAGCAGAGTTAATCAATCAAAAGATGTCTTTACAGGTCAACCCATTGATGTTAGCACCGGTATTGCAAAGGCTATTAAGCCTAAAAAGGAAACGATTGCTCAGCGTAAAGCTAAACTTCTAGGCGGTAAAGCTGTTAGTTTTGCATTTAATGGTTTAAAAATAAGTGAACATAATGAATAAACTTTATCGTAGAAATAATAATGGTGCGCCTACTGTTTGGTGGGCTGAACTTGACAGTGGTACTAATAGTATCACTGTTTTTTATGGTCTTGTTCGAGGTAATATTCGTAAAGAAGTTTATGCTGTTACTCAAAAAGATGGTAAAAAAGAACTCGAAAGTAGATATAATGATAAAATTAAACAAGGATATACTTATCTTAATGAACTTTGTGATATGCAGGGTTTACCCCCCGTGGAGGATGGAGATAATGATACTCTATTTAATTTTCTAAATACTTATCTACCTAAAGACCTTAGTAATGGAAACAGTAATCTTTTACTTCCAATGCTTGCTAAAACGTATAGTGGCAATGTTTGGAAAAAAGTCAGTTGTATGTATGGTCAGTATAAGATTAATGGTCTTCGTTGTATTGTTACTGCTTATACTCAAAATGATATGTTTAAACCTATTAGGCTTCGTTTCCAAAGTCGTGAAGGTCTTACTTGGCATACTCTTAGCTATCTTGAAGATTATTTGCTTGCTACTATCAATACAAATATTATCGACGATATGATTAATGGATTTGCAGCACTTGATGGTGAAGTTTATCTTCCGGGTTATACTGTTAATCAAATTAATCATTTTGTTAAAGATGCTAATTGTGTTGAAAATAAACTTCTTCAGTTTTGGTGTTATGATATTATGATGGAAGGTAATCAAACTCATAGAAATACATATCGTTATCATATTAAGCTGCCTACTTGCTTTAATAATATTAAAGAACATTATAATAATAAAGAACGATTGATTATTCTTCCTAGCGGATATATTACTAATGATAATGAAGCTATTGACGCTAGAAATCATTTTATTAATCTAGGATTTGAGGGTCTTATACTTCGTAATGGTGAAACTGATTATCAATATGGTAGACGTAGAGCTAATTATATGGAGAAGTTTAAAGATGCTGCTGAAGGAGATTTTATAATTCTTGATATTTATAAAGAAAAGAAACGTGATTTACCTATTCTTCTTTGTAAAAATGATATTAATAATGAAAAGTTTGAAACTCGTTTAAGCACTAGTCATATAGTTCAGCAAGAAGTTTTATTTGATTCTAAATCTTATATTGGCAAAACTGTTCATATAGAATATGGTGAACGAAGTGGTGTTAGTAGAGTTCCATTTCATATTAAAACTGTTGTTATAAATGGAGATACTAGATTATAATGTAATTAAGAATAATAGTTTTGATAGAACTAAATCTTATTTCAGTTGTTATTATAAATCTATTATTCTATTTACTGATTATGATGCTAAAAGTTATAATTTTGCTGTTAGATATAATGATATAACTAAAAGTAATGAACTTTATGTGATTTTATATAATGATGATAAAGTTGATATTGGCATTCCTATTGTTCGAGATGCTAATACTGGATTTAAATTATATATTCCTAATAAAGTTATTAAGCTTCTCGATACAAGAATACGTAATTCTTTTGTTATGTCTAAAGATGATTTTAATATTAATGTTAAGTTTGTAGAAGAACGTAATGATTTTTGTATTATTTATCATATAGATATTGAATAAGGTGAAGCCTAGTACACAATATGGTGTGCTAGGCTTTTCTGTTTTACATGGGTGTAAAATTGTATATGACACGCTCGTAGACATGATTCTTTTTGCCTGTATTCAATTTTATATATCAGAATGATTAATCTATCATGTAAAATTTGCGTGTCATGGTAAGCCTTAAAATGCGTCATTCTCACTATGATATTTAACATTAAATTCAGTATCATATTTACTAGTAAATTCCTATTATATTTTTATATTTGTCTTGATAAACAAAAACAAATTACTATGAGTATTAATAATGTTTCTATTGTTGGTATTAAAGGATTTAAAGGAAGTGGTAAAGATACAGTTGCTTCTATGATTAGTTATATCCTTCATGATGGTATTATGAAAGCTAATTATGATACTTGGCTTCTTTATCATAAAAATGATTTTATCGAAAATGATGAAATAATTATTCATTTTGCAGATAAGCTTAAAGATGATATTGCTGGATTTTGTAATATTGATCGTAAACTTCTTGATAGGCAAGATATTAAAGAAGAAAATTATTATAATTTTAAAACTGGTATTGTTTCTACTAATATCAAAGATGCATATAGAGTTATTAATAATATAGGGGAATTTAATTATGATAATTTATCTTCACTTCTTTCTTTAAATAATAATATTTCTATTAAAATTAGAGTTCTTCTCCAATATTATGGTACTAATGTTATTAGAAATCATTTTTGGCACAATGCTTTTGTTCATTATACTATTAATAAAGCATTTGATATTAGAAATAAACTAGGTCAATGTATTATTGCTGATGCTAGATTTGATAATGAATGTAATGTTATTAAAGTATGTGGTGGAAAAATAATAAGAGTAGATAGAAGAGTTAATAATGATAATCATGAAAGTGAACAAATTAAAATTTCTCAAGATGATTATGTTATTGATAATACTGGTACTCTTGTTGGTCTTTTCTATAAAGTTCTTAAATTTGTAACTGATTATATGGTATGAAATTACATCTTATTTTTGGTATAAATGCTCTTGCTAGAGTTTGTATATGTTGTGGTAAAGTTATTGGTTATACTCCGCTTGGAAATTCTGTTGAAGAAGATGCTAGTAAGAGTAAACAAATAGCTGAAGCTATTGTATGTAAAGAATGTATAGATAAGCTTGATAGTGAAACTTGCTTTATAGCTTGCGACATGGATAAAGATAATTATATAACTGCTACTTACGATACTTTATGGATTAGAAATAAAGGTCTTAAAGAGTTTTTTAAAGAGCTTGATTCTATACAGCCTATTAATATTATGCCTAAAGAACATTTTTATAGTGTATTTGGAAATGTAGTTAAAGATTTTTATAATAATAAAGAAGATGAAAATAATTGAACCAAAAGTTGAGCTTTGGAAACAAGGTGATGATGCTAAAGCTCATGTTGCTAGATGTGCAAGAGTTTGTTATGGTAGAACAAGTGGTAATGATGGAGCTACTATTAAACGACTTATTAATGATGAACATTGGAGTATGTTTCGTCATGGAACTTATTATATAATAGCTAATGATAGTGATAAAACTTTAGAAACTATTGTTATTAATTATGCTAATACTATTGGTTTTAGTTATCATTATGAAAAACATGTTTATTATATAACTGTTAATGGTAATTGGGTTTTAGACCATAAAACACCATTTGGTTATCTATCTAAATATATTGTTCCTATTGAAGATTTTTGTAATACTGAAATAGGATTTCATATGATGAGATATACTTTTTGTGTTGATACACAAATTAGCACTTCTCGTGAATTAAATCGTGTTAGTCCTAATAATATTGCTGAAAAATCAACTCGATATGTATATGAAGATGGGAATATTTGTCGTCCTCATTGGATGACTGATGAAGAAGTAGATTATTTAAATAATGAACCTATTTTTGAAGAATGGTGCAATTCTCATAAAAAAGCATCTATTTATAGAGATAGTTGTAATGATTCTTTTAATAAATATAAACTTCTTGTAGATATTGGTATGTATCGTCAAGATGCTCGTGGTGTTCTTCCTCTTGATACTGCTACTAGATGTGTTTATACATATTCTGTTAATGAATGGCGCCATATTATTGATTTACGTTATTATGGTACTACTGGTAAGCCTCATCCTAATGCTAAAATTATTGCTGGTATGATTAGAAATAATTTAATGGAACTTGGTTATAACTTCAGAGATTGATAAACTTAAACACTTTCATATTGAAAATTGGAGAGATACTAATTTAGCTGATGACTTAAATGATGGTGAAGAATTTCTTTATACTATAATTAGGTATAAAGATAATAAAGAAGTAACACTTTTATGTAAATATGTTAAAAATAAACATATTGGAAATTGTCTTAATTGTGTATTTAATAAGTATTTTTGTTATGCTCTTTTATGTAAGATTGTTATTCTTAAAGTAATTAAAGATGAAGAAAAGTAAGCGTTATATTAAAAAGCAAAATAATAAACCTCTTATTAATAAGAAAGTTTTAGCTAAAGTTATTAAAGAAAGTAATATTTGTAAACATGCTATTAAAGAACTTAAACTTGCTGGATATGGTAAAGGAGAAGAAGCATATGAAGAAATGAGAAATAATAAATAAATTATTAACTATTTAAATATTAAAGTTATGGGAAGAAGATTTTATGGTTTTAATAACCGTTTTAGAACTACTAAAAATGGAGAAGCTGTTGTATTTGAAAATGGTGGATTTGTTGGTAGTCTTGGTTTGAGTAAAAAACTATGGAAAAAATATATTGAAGCTAGTTATAAATATAGAACTAATACTGATAAAATGACTGCTAGTGATTATACTCATTTATTTGGTTATTTAAATCCTTGTTATCGTTCTGCTTATCATGTATCTAAACGTAGAAAATAATGGCAAGTATTTATAATATTACTACTGAACTTGAGGATATATTTCTTGAGTTAGAAGAAAATGGAGGTGAATTAACTCCTGAACTTGAAGAACGTCTTGCTATTACACAAGAAAGTCTTAAATCTAAACTTGATAGTTATCGTAAAGCATATACTATGTTTAATCTTGAAGCTGAATCTTGTAAAAAAGAAGAGCAACGATTAGCTGTTCTTCGTAAAACTAAAGAAAATAATGCTGAAAGACTTAAAAGTGTTATGCTTGATGCTGTTATAACTTATGGAGATTTAGGTAAATCTGGTAATAAAGTTATTAATCTAGTTGATAGTAAACTCTATACTAAAAATAGTAAATGTGTTGAAATTGATGAAAATCTTAATCAGATATTTATTGATTTAGTTCTTGAACATTTACAATCTCTTTGGGATAACGATATGATTGATGGTAATTTCTCATTTAGTAGAGATGTTCTTCTTGAACAAATTAATGATAAATTTACTGAAAAATATCCTGAACAATCTGCTAGACTTAGAGAAGAAACTGGAGGTTATTTTACTCTTGATGATTTAGATTGTATTAAAGTTAAATTTGAAATTGAAAAGCCTATTGGTGATTTAGCTAATAAAATTAATTTTGATTTACTTAATACTTTCTTTAATCATCAACATGAAATGACGAGAAGTAGTAGTATTAATAAAACTACTATGAAGAATATTCTTAATGACGGTAGAGATATTAGTATAGCTAAACTTGTTGAAAATACTAGTCTTATTATTAAATAACTTAGTTATACTCCCCGTAGAAGATAGAATTAAGTTCATCCTCCACGGGGAGTCAACACTACTAATCTTGTTAATTATGGAACTAGAAGAAAAAGTAAGAGAATTAATAAAATGGTATATGGATACTTATGGTGTTAATAAAAACTAAGCTGTTAGAGATATTGAAAGTGTTATGTTATATATAAGTCATAAATAATATGTATAAAGTAAAAGGTAAACCTTGGGCTTATTCTGGTGCTATTGATGTATCAGATTGTACTACTGCTAAAGAAGTTATGCTTAAAGCTGGACTTAATTTTGATGTAGCTAAATGTGAACTAGTTGGTAAAATGCCTATTAAACTTACTGGAACTGATGAAGAACTTGACCGAATTATTAAAGAACAAAAAGAAGGCGCTCATGTTTTTGGTACTGACATTTATCGTAAGTGTGATAATGCCTTTGCTACCTATCGTACTGATTTCAATATTCCTTTAGGTGTAGTTAAAAGCAAATATACTATTGTACAAAACAACGATGCTTTTAATTTCTTTGATGGTGCTATTGATAAAAATTCTGCTATTTGGCAAACTGCTGGATTTTGGGGAAATGGTGAGAGAATATTTGTAAGTGCTAAACTTCCTAATAATATTCTTGTTAAAGGTGACCCTGTTGAAAATTATCTAGTATTTACTAATACTCATGATGGTAGTGGTGGAGTTAAAATTTTATTTACTCCTATTAGAGTTATTTGTCAAAATACTCTTAATGCTGCTATTCGTACTAGTAGTAATTATGTTAGTTTTCGACATACCAATAGCGTTCATAATAAGATTTCTGTTGCACAAGAAATACTTGGAATTAGTAAAATTAAATCTGAAGAATTTGGTCAATATTGTAATTTACTTGCTGATATTAAGGTTACTGATGAAGATGTAATCCAATTTATTGGAGAAAATATTCTTACTGAAGATGAAATTCAACGTCTAAAAGATACAGGGCATACCATTAAAGATATTGCTTATCGTAGTGGTTTAGCTTTAACTGATAGTAAAATAAGTAGTAGAAAAATGAATGTTATTTCTGATACTTATAGTTATTATTTTGATGGTCCAGGTCAAAGAGATATTCTTGGTACAGCTTGGGGTGCAGTTAATGCTATTAGTGGATATTATTCTAATATAGATAATATTGAAGGTACTAAGCGATTTGATAGTATTTGTTATGGTGATAAATCAAGAAAAATAGAAAATGCTTTTGCACTTGCAGAAGCTCTTTAATTTAATAATTTAATTATATATGGAAGTAAAAGTATTTAAACTAAAAGAGATTAAACTTCTTAGTGGAGATGTTGTAGATGTAGAACAGTATTGTAATGTTCAACCTATTTTACCTGCTTATGGTAAAGAAGGTGATGCTTGTATGGATGTTTATCCTATTCATTATGAATATGATAGAGATAAAGATAGACATATTTATCATACAGGTTTAGCGTTTAATATTGGAGATGATGCTAATGGTGAACCTAATGAAATGTCTTTACGTCCTAGAAGTAACCTTACTAAATCTGATTTTTATATGCCTAATGCTCCTGGTACTCTTGATTGGGGTTATCGTGGAGAACTTCTTATTATTTTTAAGAATCGTACTTCTAGAGATTTAGTTCATGCTGTATCTACTCTTATTGAAATAGTTGATAAACTTAGAGAACATATGCATTTACCTGATAGTATGGTTGGTAATGCTAGACTTAAACTTAATAATGTTAGAGCTACAACTACTAATATTCTTGGTAAACTTTCTACTCCTCCATATAATTGTGATGGTAAAGATAGATGTTGTCAACTTATTATTAATAGTGCTCAGAGAATTACTTGGAAA
>OODH01000039.1_pt1 | contig 101176 bp, 75 predicted proteins | sample 1671391 | NCBI WGS metagenome assembly OODH01 (sample SAMN06348152, study PRJEB24527) | human gut metagenome | biome: human gut; feature: ankylosing spondylitis patient; material: feces | host: Homo sapiens | place: China | collected 2015-10 | reverse complement strand
AATATTCGCATATCGTGGGACTATCATCCCGCTTTTATGCTCATATTGGGGCGGGTTCCAAGGTCATTCACCCACCTATGAGCAAGCTCATGTGGGTTTAGACCTTTTGAACCAGGTATCATATAATATTAAGTATAAGAAAGTGAGGACAAAGGAAAATGGGTACAATTATTGGTGAGGGCATTACATTTGACGATGTGTTATTAGTTCCACAGTATTCAGAAGTAACACCTAACATGATCGACTTAACAACTAATCTTACAAAGAATATTAAGCTTAATATTCCTTTGATGAGTGCAGGTATGGACACTGTTACTGAGCATAGAATGGCAATCGCTATGGCAAGACAGGGTGGTATAGGTATTATTCACAAGAATATGTCTATCGAGCAGCAGGCAGAAGAAGTAGACAAGGTAAAGAGATCAGAGAATGGAGTTATCACAGATCCATTTTACTTACATCCTGACAATACATTAAAAGAAGCTAACGAGCTTATGGGCAAGTTCAGAATATCTGGTGTGCCTATTGTTGATGATAACAAGAAGCTTGTTGGTATTATCACTAACAGAGACCTTAAGTTTGAAGAGGACTTCACAAGACCTATCAAGGAGTGTATGACAAGTGAGAACCTTGTAACAGCAGAGGAAGGCATTACACTTGATGAAGCTAAGAAAATTCTTGGTAAGGCAAGAAAGGAAAAGCTTCCTATTGTAGATAAGGACTTTAAGCTTACAGGACTTATCACAATCAAGGATATTGAGAAGTCTATCAAGTATCCTGCATCAGCACATGATTCACAGGGAAGACTTCTTGCAGGTGCTGCTGTTGGTATCACATCTAATGTTATGGACAGAGTTGAAGCCCTTGTCAATGCAAGCGTTGACTGTATCGTTATCGACTCAGCTCATGGACACTCAAAGAATATTATAACAACATTAAAGGAAATCAAGGCTGCATATCCTGACCTTCAGGTTATTGCAGGTAATATAGCAACAGGAGCTGCTGCAAAGGCTTTATGTGAAGCTGGTGTAGATGCAGTCAAGGTTGGTATAGGACCTGGTTCTATCTGTACAACAAGAGTTGTTGCAGGTATCGGTGTACCTCAGGTAACAGCAGTTATGGATGCATATGCAGAAGCTAAGAAGTTCGGTATTCCAGTTATCGCCGATGGTGGTATTAAGTTCTCAGGTGATATCGTAAAGGCTATAGCAGCCGGTGGTAATGTATGTATGCTTGGCAGCCTTTTAGCAGGTTGTGATGAAGCTCCTGGTTCATTTGAATTATTCCAGGGAAGAAAGTATAAGGTATATAGAGGTATGGGTTCTATTGCTGCCATGGAAAATGGTAGTAAGGACAGATACTTCCAGACAGATGCCAAGAAGCTTGTTCCAGAAGGTGTTGAAGGACGAGTTGCATATAAGGGACTTGTTGAAGATACAATCTTCCAGCTTATGGGAGGTCTTCGTTCAGGTATGGGTTACTGTGGCGCACCTACAATCCCAGTACTTCAGGAAACAGCTAAGTTTATAAAGATGTCATCAGCAGCTTTAAGAGAAAGCCATCCACATGACATACACATCACAAAAGAGGCACCTAACTATTCTGTAGAAAATGCGTAAGCTACAAGCCGTGCCATTTATATAACATAATACCAGCGTGTGCTTGCACAAAGCAGGTATTACGTTATATAAATGATAGGGCGCCAGCCCGACAGTCCAAGAAAACGAAAGTTTTCTTGGACATGCACGTAGCCAGCAAAACTTAATCATAAATCAATCCCCGGTACAGTCCATCCCACTGCACCGGGGTTGTTATGTTTACAGAATAATTTGATATTTTGATAAAAAATTGTTAATTTTTAATCAATTTAAGTAAAGAAGTGATTGCTAACTTGTATCTTGATGATGTATAATAACTTAAAAGTTAAATGAATCGAAATCATACAAGTGACAGATAATCAGATGCAAGGAGAGCAAGGATATGCGGGATAAGATGATTAACAAATATATTGCTAAAAATCACGCTGGTTCTGTTTTTACAGATAGTGAGCTGAAGGTTATCAAGGAGGGCAATATCGATGATATGGTCACAACATTCCTTGATATGAATACAGAATACTACAATAAGCAGATGCAGAGTGTGCTTAAGATATTCACTCAGTTTATAGGCAGTGATATGGAACTTGAGCGTATTATATATCAGAAGGAGTATGAGGGAAAGTTCGTAGGCTGTCAGCTTATGGATGGCGACATAGATGTATTTCTTGGAATAGCAGGAGATGATTCAGACCTTTTGTGTGTCGCATCAGTATTCTCACAGGAAGAATTAAGTGAATTTGATTCAGATGCATATGATGCAATATGTGAACTTATTAATATTATTAATGGTGCTTATGCAACAAAGTTAAGCTATGAAGATATAGAAGTTTCACTGCATCCACCTGTATTTTATAAGGATACACAGATAAAGGCAGATAATGGAATGTATGTAGTTACATTTTCTATGAATGGACACAGGTTTAATCTGATTATGGTAGCGGATGATAAGATTAAGCTTGAAGTATAACCGGTACATTAATTAAAGCTGGATGCTGCTTTTTGGCTTACACAGTAGTGTAAAGCTATAATAAGCTATAAAGATATATACGATATACATAATACAATAAATATAAGAAAGATATATTCATGCGTGAATAGACACAGAATATTAAAGCATATACCAGGTAAATATGGGAACGGAGGACAATTATGGCCAGAATATTGATAGTTGATGATTCTAAGACATCAAGGAAATTCTTAAGAAATATGCTTGAACAGGCAGGACACGAGATAGTAGCAGAGGCAGTTGACGGAGCAGAAGGTGTTGAAAAGTTCAAGGTATACAGACCAGATATAACAACAATGGATATAACCATGCCTAAGCTTGGCGGAATAGAGGCTGTAAGAGAGATTATAGAGGATGACCCAGATGCCAAGATTATTATGGTTACAGCAGCAGGTCAGAAGGCCAATATGATAGAAGCCCTTAAAAAGGGTGCGGCTGACTTTATACAGAAGCCTTTCGATATGGATGTTATAGTCAATACAATAGAGAAAGTTATGGAAGAGTAAGAATGTATAATTATAAGTTACAGATTCAGTACGATGGTGGAAGATATGATGGATGGCAGCGTATGGGTAAGGATTCATCATCTAACACAATAGAGGCAAAGATTAAAGAGATTATAAGTAAGATGACTGGTGAGGATATTGATATATATGTGGGCTGTAGAACGGAGAAAGGCGTGCATGCGCTGGCGCAGACCGCTAACTTTAAGTTAAATGATAAGTACCAGCCAGTGGAGATAAAGAACTATCTTAACAGATATCTTCCAAGAGATATTGCAGTCAATCGTGTTGAGACAGTGGATGAGAGATTTCACAGCCAGCTCAATGCCAAGGAAAAGACATATGTATACAGACTTGATATGGCTAATGTAGCAGATGTATTTACAAGAAAGTATGCATACCATACATTTGATGTGCCAGATATAGCAGCTATGAGAACTGCAGCACAGTACTATGTTGGAAGCCATGATTTTAAGGCATTTACAACAGCAAGAAAGAGTAAGTCAACAGTAAGGAATGTTAAGTCTGTCGACATAGAAGTGACAGGGGATAAGTGCGAGATAAGAATAACAGCAGATGATTTCCTTCACAATATGGCAAGATATATGATAGGAATGTTGTTAGATGTTGGCAGCGGACTTAAGAAGACAGCCGATATAGAAGCAGCGCTTGAGGGCAGGGACGTTGTTATGTCACTTCCAGCCGAGAGCTATGGACTTTTTCTTGAAAGTGTCTTATACTAAATTGAATACAGCTTTATAAGGAAGCTGTCGCAACTAAAGACATTATATAGTATATGTATTATATAATAAGCTTAGTGCAACAGCTTCCTTATTTTATTCATTGGATAATGTAGATAATAACGTGTAGCTTACACGGGTTATAGCAGAAAGTAAAATGCAGGCGGTATAGGGATTATATATTTGCCGGCAGGAATGGAGAGAATATGAAAACCATAATAGAACTTATGACAGAAGAATTTCAGAAAGCATTTGAAGAGTGCGGATATTCAAAGGACTATGCCAAAGTGACAGTGTCTAACAGACCGGACTTATGTGAATATCAGTGTAATGGTGCCATGGCAGCTGCAAAGGCTTATAAGAAGGCACCATTTATGATAGCAGATGAGGTAGTTGCAAAGCTTTCAGATAACAGCCTTTTTGCATCAATAGAGAGCGTTAAGCCGGGATTTATCAATGTGAAAGTAAGCCCAGAGTACCTTGCGGACTATATGAACAAGATGGCAAAGGCGGACAAGTATGGCTATGAGAATACAGAGGCACCTAAGACAGTTATAGTTGACTTTGGTGGCGCCAACGCAGCAAAGCCTCTCCACGTAGGACACTTAAGGTCAGCAGTTATCGGTGAGAGTGTTAAGAGAATTAATAAGTTTGTTGGAAATAATACAATCGGTGATGTACATCTTGGTGACTGGGGACTTCAGATGGGTCTTATCATAGAGGAATTAAGGGACAGAAAGCCTGAGCTTGTATATTTTGATGAGTCATACACAGGGGAATATCCGGAAGAAGCACCATTTACTATATCAGAACTTGAGGAAATATATCCGGCAGCAAGTGCAAAGTCAAAGAAGGATGAAGCATTTGCAAAGAGAGCACACGAAGCTACACTTAAGTTACAGAGCGGAGATAAGGCGTGCAGGGCAATCTGGAAGCACATTATGAATGTTTCAAAGAAGGACTTAAAGAAGAATTACGATAATCTTAATGTATCCTTCGACCTCTGGAAGGGTGAAAGCGATGCGCAGCCATACATAGATGAGATGGTTGATAAGATGATTGCAGACGGCATAGCATACGAGAGTCAGGGCGCAACAGTTGTAGATATCGCAGAGGAGACAGATACTAAGGAGCTTCCACCTTGTATCGTAAGAAAGTCAGACGGAGCAGCACTTTATGCTACATCAGACCTTGCAACTATCGTGGAGAGAGAGAAGCTTTATAAGCCTGATACATATATATATCTTGCAGATAAAAGACAGGAGCTTCACTTTACACAGGTATTCAGAACAGCTAAGAAGGCAGGAATAGTAAGACCTGACGTTAATATGACATTTGTTGGTTTTGGTACTATGAATGGAAAAGATGGAAAGCCTTTCAAGACACGTTCAGGCGGAGTTATGCGACTTGAACATCTTATAGCTGACATCGATAATGCAGTACTTAACAAGATTAAGGAGAACAGGTCAGTATCAGAGGAGGAGGCACAGGAGACTTCTAAGATAGTTGGTCTTGCTGCACTTAAGTATGGTGACCTTTCTAATCAGGCATCAAAAGATTATGTATTTGATATAGACAGATTTGCATCATTTGAGGGTAACACAGGTCCATATATCCTGTATACAATCGTAAGAATTAAGTCAATTCTTGCAAAGTATAAGGAAAATGGCGGAAGTCTTGACGATATTAAGATACTTCCAGCAAAGGAGGAGTCAGAAAAGACATTATCACTGTCACTTGTCAAGTTCCAGGAGGTAATAGAAAGCGCATATAAGGACAATGCGCCACATAGAATATGCCAGTATATATATGAAGTATCCAATGCATTTAACGGATTTTATCATAATACAAAGATACTTGCAGAAGAGAATGAGGAACAGAAGAAGAGCTATATAGCGCTCATTACACTCACTAAGGGAATACTTGAAGCCTGCACAGACCTTCTTGGCATAAAGTGTCCTGACAGAATGTAGTCAATTCATATAAAGGAGATTATACATATGAAGTTATTATCATTTGCAATTCCATGCTATAATTCGGCTGAATATATGGAAAAATGCATCAAGTCATGCCTTGCAGGAGGGGATGATGTTGAAGTTATCATAGTTGATGATGGCTCAACGAAAGACAATACATTAGAAATAGCCAGAAAGTATGAAGAAAAGTATCCACACATAGTAAAGGCTGTACATCAGGAAAATGGTGGCCACGGTCAGGCAGTAAATACAGGTCTTGCCAATGCAACAGGTGTATTCTTTAAGGTTGTTGACAGCGATGACTGGGTAGATGTAAAGAGTTATAAGAAAATTCTGGCTAAGCTTAAAGAGTTTGTGGAAAAGGATGACCTGCCAGATATGGTTATAGCTAACTATGTATATGAAAAGGTAGGGGCTAAGAGAAAAAAGGTTATTCACTACGAAAATGCACTTCCTGTAGATAAGATGTTTGGATGGGATGATATGGGACATTTCAAGGTAGACCAGTATATTCTTATGCATTCAGTTATATATAGGACACAGCTTATCAAGGATTGTGGATTAAAGCTTCCTGAGCATACCTTCTATGTTGATAACATATTTGTATTTGAGCCACTTCCTAGTGTTAAGAAAATGTATTATATCAATACTAACTTCTACAGATATTTTATAGGAAGAGATGACCAGTCAGTCAATGAAAAGGTTATGATATCAAGAATAGACCAGCAGTTAAGGGTTACTAAAAGACTGATAGACTCATATCTTTCTAATACACCAGAGAATGAGAAGTGCAGGAAGTATATGCGCACATACTTAAGGATAATGATGGAGGTTTCTTCTATATTCCTTATCATATCGGGTACAGAAGAAAATCTTAACAAGAAAAAGGAGCTGTGGAAGTACGTCAAGGATACAGATAAGCAGTTGTATAAAGAGTTAAGATACAGCCTTCTTGGAAGTACAGTTAATATTCCGGGAAGAGTTGGAAGGGGAATATCAAAGACTGGCTATAAGGTTATGAATAAGCTTATAGGATTTAATTAGAACCGGACGGCAGCAGACATAAAAGTGTTACATATAAGACAGGATTATAATGTCCTGTTTTATATTGACAGAGTTAAGAAAGGATGGATTATATGATATTAGATTTATTTAAGTTAGATGGTAAAGTAGCAGTTGTAACAGGTGCTAATACAGGACTTGGACAGGGAATGTGTGTTGCACTTGCACAGGCAGGAGCTAAGGTGCTTGGAGTTGCAAGGCGTTCTTGCGAGGAAACTAAGAATAAGATTGAAGCGGATGGCGGCGTCTTTACAGAGGTGTTAGCAGACCTTTCAGATATGGCATCTATAGATAAGGTTATGGAGGCTGCCATTGCTGCATATGGAAGGGTAGATATACTTGTCAATAACGCAGGAATTATCAAAAGACAGGATGCAATAGAATTCACAGAAGAGAACTGGGACTCAGTTATTCAGGTCAATGAAAAGATGGTATTCTTCTTAAGTCAGGCATTTGCAAAGCAGCTTATAAAGCAGGGTGAAGGCGGCAAGATTATCAATGTATGCTCTATGCTTTCATATCAGGGCGGAATAAGAGTACCTTCATATACAGCAAGTAAGAGTGCTGTTATAGGTCTTACAAGAGCCATGGCTAATGAATGGGCAAAGTATAACATCAATGTAAATGGAATTGCACCGGGATATATGGCAACTAACAATACAGCCCAGTTAAGGGATGATGCAGACAGAAGTGAAGCTATTCTTGACAGGATACCTGCTGGAAGATGGGGAACACCAGAGGATATGGAAGGTGCTGTAGTATACCTTGCTTCTAAGGCATCAGACTATGTTAATGGTTTCACACTTGCAGTTGATGGAGGCTGGCTTGCTCGTTAGTTAAATGCGGGTCTGTCTGTCAGTACTGGTTAAAGTGCCGGCATAAGCTGCATTGATGAGGAGTAGAATTGTATGAGGATAGCATTGTGCGAAGATGATAGTGCACAGGCAGATATGTTTGTCAGGCTTCTTGATAAGACAGCGGATAAGCTTGGAATAAAAGCAGAAACAGATGTATATAACTGTGCAGAGGATATGAAAGAAGAACTTAGTGATGAAGACATACCATATGATGTGTATTTTCTTGATATAGAACTTGGCGATGATAATGGAATAAGTCTTGCAAAGTGGATAAAGGCGGCATATAAGGAGGCTGTTATAGTATTTATAACAAGCCATACGGATTATATGCAGAAAGCATTTGATGTACATGCATTTAACTACATAGTAAAGCCGGCAGGTGAAGAACGTCTTAGTATGATACTCAGTGAGATTAATGAGTTGTATACAGGCGATGGCAGCAAGTTCATATTTCATATAGGAAAGTCTGTATACAGGATAGACTATAACGATATAGTGTGCATATATTCAGATATGCGGTATATCAATATCGTAACATCTGGTAAAGAATACAGGACATATGGAAAGATAAAGGATATCAAAGAAGAATTCCCTTCTGATATGTTTGGAATGGCAGGCAGTTCAATGCTTATAAACTATAAGTATATATCAAGAATAAAGTCAGATATGGTATGGTATAAGACAGGGCGTGAAAGCGAGGAAGTACCGGTTTCGATAGCAAGACGTTACAGCAGGGAATTCGTTGATGGCTTTAATAAATATGTGTCTGTAACATAAGCGTGGAGAGTACTGATGGTGTGGGAATATTGGTTTATACTTCTTGGAATAACTGAATACATAATATATAGAAGCTTTATCAAGTCCCTGAAATATACAGGCGAATATGATACAGATAATAGTACACAGGCAGGAATACGTCATAACATAAGATGGCTGATAGCTATTGATACAAAGCAGCTGTTAAAAAGCATAATAATAATGGCAGCGATAAGTGTGAGCCTGTACAGACTTATATTATATGATGATTATATATTGTGTGCTGTACTTGCGCTTATTCTTATTATATTGAATATATCGGACATTCCCCTGCTGTATAAAAATATATCGGCAGTACTTATATATGTAAATATGCTTATTAATATATCAGTTGTCATTAAAGTCATATGGAGCATAAAACGTAACAGCATAGTGTATACAGAGGAAACAGCATCGATTTATATAATTCCATTTATTATATTTGTAAGTATAATAATGTTGTTTGCATTTATCAGATATAACAATTATAGAAAAGTAAGCATAGGCAGGATTACAGATATAGCTGTTATAATGACGGTTGTTGCACAGAATATAATTCTTATGATGGTGTATAAGTTAATGACACAGCAGATAAATGACAGGTATGTGCTATATGTAATACTTATGATTGTGATATGCATAGCCAAGGATATTGTATGCATAAGTATGGTAGAGATAGACACAGGCGCACGCCATAGTTATGAGGAAGATATTCTTAAGATACAGATAGACACGAATAACAGGCTGTATGGTAATATCAAAGAGGCACAGGAGGAGCTTAAGGACATAAGACACGACCTTAAGAACAGACTGAATACGCTCAGTTATGCCATACAGTTAAGGGATTATGATGAAGCCGAAAAAGAACTTGATAATATACTTGATAATATTAACACAGCCGGGCAGCCAAAGTACTGTACGAACTTAAGGGTCAACAGTATATTGTCATATAAGTTATCAGAAGTGCCAGAAGGTGTAAATATAACCTATGACGTGAAAGTGCCAGAGGAGCTGGATGTTGATTATAGTGACCTTGGCGTGATTATAGGCAACCTTATAGATAACAGCAAACATGCTGTAAGCCGTGTACTTCAGAATAATATGGATGCATATATAGATATTAAGCTTATATGCCACGCAGATAATATAGTATTTATTATAAAGAATAATTATATAAACACGCCGGAAGCCAGAACCATAGATTATTATAAAAATCACGGCAGAGGTATAGGCAGTGTCAGGAAGATAATAAAGAAATATGATGGAATGTATGATGTCAAAAAAACAGAATATGAGTATGTAACAAGTGTGTCGGTCGGAGTAAGGAATATGAGAATGTAAGTATAGGGATATATTTTATATACCAGCCTAGTGATGTCAGGGGAAGTATCTGATGTTGAAAGGGCTGGTATTTTTATGTTAATTACATATATTATACATATAAAAATATGAAATAAAGTATATAAAATTGGATTAAATATACTGAAAAATAACATTTATTGACCAAATATTACAATAAAACCTACCAATTATTACAAATTAAAAAAATAGATGTTTTTGTGTGGTAGAATAAATACAACGGAACCGGTTCTATAAAGTTACTTATTAACAAGGGGGTTACTGATGATTAAATCAGAGAAAGGAAGTGCGTTATGTATAATAAGACAAGCCTTTTTGGAAAGCTTATTGTAGGTGCTTTCACAGGAATGTTATTATTTACAGGTGTGCAGACAGCGCATGTTTATGCAAATAATAATGATGATTATCATTATGATTTCAATTTTGATGGATATGCAGCACAGGAAACATATAGACAACATAAAGATGATGAGTCAGCGTCTTGGATGAGGTGTGACTCTGTTGATGGTTCAGATGTGGGATATTTGGCTTATGTCTATGGATATACAGATTATCATTCAGATGATGGTGAATGTTATAGTTCTAGTCATTTATTCTATGAAGGTACAACAAAGTATATGAAAAACTGGGTAAAAGAGAGCGATAAGAATTTTGCAACGATTAAAGCAACTCTTTGCGATTATGAGGCGACAAGTTATAGCGGATATTGGAGTCCGGATAATATGAGCGGGTATTAAAAACTTGAAAGAGTAAAAGAAGTAAAGCTTACTTCTTAATCGGTTGGGGATAATTAATAGTCCCCAACCGATTGAATTATAAATTAGATAGGGGATGAATAAGTATATGGAGAAAAAATGTATAATTATAATGATTATTACAATCTTAGCTTCACTTACTGGATGCAGATTAACTGATATAGATGATGTATATTCAATGGCAGATATAGAGGATGAAAAGAAAACAACAGTAGTTGTTGATAATAAGGAGTCTAAATGGCATGATGATAATAAGTATTATACTATACCTGAAGGGGTAGATATACCGCCGATGGTAAATATGGATGATACAATAAATGAAACTAGTAATAAGAATAAACTTGAATGTAAAATAGAGGAAGCATATGTTACAAATGATTTTACGGATGTATATTTATATGAGGATAGTGAAAGCATAGAACAGTTAATAATATTCTTAAATAAAATGAAGAAAAATGAGTATATAGATGAAGCTGCTAATATATGTAGTAGTCCCAAAGGGATAGATTGGCAAATGATTATATTCAGACTTAATATAACTAATACAGGGAATGAAGATAGTCAGTTTTTAACAAGTGATTTTAATTTTTATGATATAAAATATGATAATAATAACCTGCAATATAATACTATACATGATAATAATTTTAAGGGGTTCTTTATAAAACCTGATGGATGGGGAGAACATGAATTTTGCAGGGCAACAATAAAAGCAAAAGAAAGCAGAGAAATTATTTTATTATGTTTTGTGGAGAAGTATAAAGTTACAAGATATAGAGGGAAGAATGTAACAGGATATAAATATGTGTATGAGGATGTAGAAACAGATGGATTAATGCTTGATAATGATATATACATAGGAACTAATCACGGAAGTGATGCTAAAACAGGTAGTCCAGAAATATGGAATGAAGATAAATTACTAAAGCTTGATTTTACATATTCAGACAAGCTTAAGTAGTTAAAGATATCTGAATTGAGTTATGTATATTGGGAGGTAGTATGGAGAAAAAAAGTATAATGGTTATAATGATTATTACAATCTTAGCTTCACTTACTGGATGCAGATTAACTGATATAGATGATGTATATTCAATGTCTGAAAGAGGTAATGAAAAAGCAACTATAGCAACATCGGTTAATGGAGAGTCTAAATGGCACGATGATGCCTTATATTATACGATGCCGTCAGATAAGGAAGTACCGCCGATATTAAATATGGGAGACACAATAAATATATATAATAAGGAACTTAAATGTAGAATAGATGAAGCATATGTTACCCATGATTTTAAAGATGTCTATAAGTATGAGGATGATGAAAGTGTAGAACAGCTGCGTACTTATTTAGATGCATATGAGAAAAATGTGTATATAGATGAAGAGGCTAATATATGCAAAAGCCCTAAAGGTATAGATAGGGATATGATTATATTCAGACTGAATGTAACTAATACGGGTGAAAAGGCGGAGCCATTTTTAGCAACGGGATTGTATTATTATGACATAAAGTATGATGATAATAATAATCTGCAATATAATATTATTAATGATACTGATTATAGACCATTTTTGGTTAAACCAGATGGCTGGGTTGAGCATAAGTTTGATAAAGTTACAATAAATGCTGGCGAAAGCAAGGATATTGTGTTGTTGTGTTTTATAGAGAAATATAAAGTTACAAGATATAAAAGTCATTATTCAGCAGATGAACATAAAATTATATATGATGCTGTAGAAACGGATGGATTAATGCTTGATAATGACATATATATAGGAACTAATTATACAGTTAATCATAAAACTGGACGTAAAGAGATATATGATGAGGATGAGTTATTAAAGCTTGATTTTACATATTCAGACAAGCTTAAGTAAGTAGTTAATATTCTGTATGTAATAATGTATGTGGCTTGGAGGTTGATAGAATGAAACAGATGCTAAAGATTGAAATGGAGAGGGCACTAAAAGGAGCAGCTTTTAAGGTTGCTCTTATTATAGGAATGATAATAGTTACAGTGCAGTTTGTCAAAGTGGGGCTGCATAATGCACTTAATCCGCTGGAGTTTTTTGAATATGGGGGACTAACTCTTCCATATACCGTTATTTATACGTGGATAGGTGGAAGTTTTAATGTTTATTATACGTTGTATATAAGATTACTTCCGATAATGGTAGTTCTGCCATATGCAGCTACATATTATACGGACAGGCGTACAGGAATTATAAGAAATTATTATTGCAGAACGAAAAAGATTAATTACCTTATAGCCAAGTTTACCGCAGTATTTACGACAGGTGGAATAGTGGCAGTTCTTCCATTGCTTGTTAATCTTTTAGCAACAGCCATGCTGCTTCCTTCTATGATATGGAATAATAATACATTTTGTTATTCGGCTAATTCTATGTGGAGTAATATATTATTTACGCATCCTTATGTATATTATCTGTTGTACTTTATATTGCAGTTTATATGTGGTGGATTACTGGCGACTGTTTCGCTTATGGTATCTTTATGGGTGAATAATACATTTATAGTATTACTTTTTCCAGTAGTGCTATGTGAATTCCTGAATGCGGCTTCAAGCTGGTTTCCGTATGTGAAAGTAAGAGCGATTGCTCCATACAGGCTGTTTAGTATGAGCCAGATGGCTCCTAATTATTGGGAAAGTTATGTTTTGTTTATGGTGATGATAGTTGTACTCGATGTTGTTTTGTATATATGGCGGGGGTTGAAGAATGATACATTTTAAAAATAAAAAAGTAAAGTATGGCATATTATTATGTGTGGCACTTGTTTTGGTTATAGTGTTTATATTAGCTTACAGAAATGCCAACACAAGACTGCCTGCTCCAGTTGAGGAGTACTATGAAGCAGGGGACGTTGTAGAGCATAATGGATTAGAAATATGCGTAGCTAATCTTTATTTTGGCAATATGAATGATATTGTTGATAAGAAAAATATGCCGGAAAAGATGAGAAGCGATAATGATGGATTGGTCATTGTTTTTGATGTTACAAACAAAAAAGAGGAGAATGTCAATCTGGCAGCTGATTTTGTACCCAATGTAGAGCTTGTGGCATATCCTATAGGATATGATAATCAGGGAATGATATATGCAGTAGATGAAGAAGGAGATACTATATTAAAACCAGAGGAAACTAAAACATTTGCTATACGCTTTGGTATGTCTGATGGTCTGGTAAGACAGGAACGCAGGGCAAGATTTATAAAGTCAGACTTTTACTTTGATATGGCATTATATCCGGTACATAAGGCGATTATATTACATGGAGCTGAAAAGGTATGAGAAAGATAAGGGAATTACTGAGTGTCAATGACAAGGGAATGTCCATAGTAATGCTTGTTGTTATAACTATACTGCTGCCTAATACAATATTAAGAGGGCTGGGTATTCCGTCTGATACAGAAGCATGCCTGTATGATGTGTATATAGGCATTGGCATATATTATGTGAGCAGACTGCTTACAATATGTTCATTGTTTTATATATTGTATGTACAGAGATATAATTTTTCAGTAATGATGATTACGAGGCATAAACATATATATAGTATATGGAAAAGATGTGTGAAGGACCTTGCAATACTTAGTGCAGTCATCGCTGTATACATATATATAGCAACAACTATAGCAGGCATATGTATAAAACGAAAGATATATAACTGGGAAGATGAGGCAAGTACATGTTATAGCGCTATACATATGCCATGTGAGGCAGCACCTTCATTTGCACTTATAAGTGCAGTTTTTATATTACAGGCATTTGCAGTTATATTCGTTATGGGACTGATTATGCTTGCGGTATGGTGGATAACGGATAAGAAATGGGCTGGCTATCTTGCAGCTATGGTTATAGTGAGCGTTGAATATTATGATGCCGATGGTGCTATAAGCACTGGTCTTCTATGGCGTAAGTATGTGATGACTTATTCTGTATATAAAAAGGGGATATTATTAGGAAAAAATATTCTTATGCCGATAGCCGTGTGTATAGCGGTGCTGCTTGTCACAAGTCTTATAGTCAGATTGAAGAAGAAGGAATTCATAAATAGCCGATAGAATGTGATGATTGCAGAAAGTGTCGTAATCCCAATATAAAAAGAGCCGTGACACGGCTCTTTTTTATTCTGTATACAGTTAAAAATGCTTTATACTAATAATAGTTAATAGGCTATCTTACACTTATTAAGGTCTACGTGTTCTTTGATAAACTGTCCGGCGTTGCTTTTAACGTCGTCCGGCATATCGTTGGTGTTAAGCATAACTATCATCTTGTTACCATCAAAAAGCATATAATAGCCATACAGAAAGTATACAGTTGTGAACTGTTCCCACTCATATGTGTATACAAGGTCGTGGTCTGGTATGTCAGCTAAGATGGCAGAGTCCATAAGTGTTATGGTGCATGGTGCATCTTCTGCTGCATCCCTGTGCTTTAAGTGGTAGCTTACGCTGTTCTTGAACTGGAATGCAAATATGTATATAGGATAGAACCAGCATATTGCATATATTATCAGTAAAAATGAATTGTACTTACCAAGTATCAGCATAACAAGTGATATGGCAGCTGGTATCCACGTAAGTATAAGTTCTATGGGATTTCTTAAGAAACGGTTCCAGAATACGATTTTTTTATAGTCGTTTCCGGAAGCTTTAAGTGTCGTATTGTACTTATAAATATTATTCATATAATCGTAGTATTCTCCTGTTTGTGTTAATGCAAGCATTTATTACAGGAATAAAACGCTTACATCTTATAATCATATCATATATGAACATATAAAACAATAAATCAAAATCTAAAATCAAACTAAATATTTTCAAATCATGCCTTGCAGGAGGGGATGATATTGAGGTTATCATAGTGGATGATGGTTCTACGAAGGATAACACTTTAGAAATAGCTAAAAAGTATGAAGAACAGTATCCAGGCATCGTTAAAGCTGTTCACCAGGAGAATGGTGGACATGGACAGGCAGTTAACACAGGACTTGCCAATGCTACAGGAGTGTTCTTTAAGGTAGTTGATAGTGATGACTGGGTAGATATAAAAAGTTATAGAAAAATACTTACAAAGCTTAAGGAATTCGTAGAAAAAGATGACCTTCCTGATATGGTTATAGCTAACTATGTATATGAAAAAGTAGGCGCTAAAAGAAAAAAAGTTATTCATTATGAGAATGCACTCCCAGTTGAGAGATGATGCTGACAGAAGTGAGGCAATTCTGGATAGAATACCTGCTGGAAGATGGGGAACACCAGAGGATATGGAAGGTGCAGTAGTGTATCTTGCATCTAAGGCATCAGACTATGTTAATGGTTTCACACTTGCAGTTGATGGAGGATGGCTTGCACGTTAACAATCATTTTTTTTAGCAAAATAGTTTATAGAGTCTTGCTAAAATATTACAATAATGTTAATATATATTAATGTCAAAAACATATTAAGTGGGGCAAACCCCCACAAGAACCAATATAGGGAGGTTTACAAGTTTATGAGAAAGACAATTAAAAAACTTACTGCTGTAGGTTTAACACTTACTTCAGTAATGGGTCTTGTAGCATGTGGAAACAACAATGCTACAACAGAAAACAAATCAACAGTAGATTGGGCAAGCGTAGAAAAGCCAGAAGCTTTTACTGTTATGGCTGACGGTACAGTTCCTAAGATTGCAGATTGGGGTGACAAGTTTGATGAACAGCTCAAGGAATTAACAGGCCTTGACTTCACAGTAGTTCGTCCAGACCACAGCTCATACTATGATGCAGTAGCAAACTCAATGCTCGATGCAAACTCAATGCCAGATGTTCTTATTCTTTCATCTGACTACTTAGCACTTTATGCTGGGCAGGGTCTTATCTGGGATATGACAGATGCTTGGAACAATTCAGAAACAAAGGCATCAGGAAGACTTGTCCCAGATGCAGAAAAGATCATGAAGGCTAACTATGTTAGAGGCGTTGATGGTGAGAAAGCTCTTTATGGATTCGTACCTGCGCGTGGTAACGGATGCTGTACATATGTAAAGGAAGCCTGGGCTACAGCTGCTGGTTATACAAAGGCAGATCTTCAGAAGCAGATGTCATATGATGAATACTATACAATGCTTAAGAAGATGAAGGAAGCTAAGGGCGTTGATTACGTAATCTCAGCTCCTGGTTTCTATTCAAAGGAAGCACCTTATACAAACTACCTTCCTGAATTCTATCAGAATGCACAGTTTACATTCTACTATGATCAGGCTAAGGGTGAGTATGTAGATGGTTTCACACAGCAGGAAATGAAGGATGCTCTTCAGAGAATCCAGAATGCTGTTAAAGATGGACTTATCAATAAGGAATCAAGTACAAAGACAACATTTACATCACGTAACGACTTCAAGTCATCAGATCCTAAGACAGAATCAGGTGTATTTACATACTGGGCTGGAACATGGGCTGATAAATTAAAGAACGAAGTAATGACATCTGGTCTTGATGGCGCACTTACTGCTATCCTTCCAATTAAGGAGCTTGGTAAGTATGCAGAAAGACTTTCACCATCATGGTGTATCACATCTCATGCGGCTGAAACAGGAAAGGCAGAGGGAATCTTTAAGTACTTCATTGATAAGATGTTAGATGGTGGCGATGTCCAGACACTTTGGGAATATGGTCCTAAAGGATATTACTACAACGTAAAAGATGATGGTTCATTTGAATTCCTTCCTACGAAGACTAACCCTAAGACAAAGTACTCTAAGGCTCATATTGACTGCAACCTTGTTCTTGCAGACTTCGCTAATGGTAAGGATCCAGGAAAGGCAGAACAGCCAGATAACGTTATAGAGTGTGCAGAAATGTTCTTCAAGAACTCTGAGTTAGTTGATTCTCCTGCTATGACAGAAGAAGTTGGTAAGCTTATCGGTGATATCAACACAGAAAGATATGTTGTAGTTGATAAGGTAGCCAGAGGCGAATGGACTGTTGAAGAAGCTATGAAACAGTATACAGATACAGTTGGTTCTAAGGTTGATGTAGCACTTAAGTCATTAAATACACAGTTCGCTGGTAAGTAATTAGTGATTTAAGCTGCTTAATATGTATTATTAGTGATATCTGTTATCATGCAAAATATCGTGCCAGGAGACCCGGTCTTCTGGCACGATATTTTGCTTTTTTTAAAATGTTTATTGCAGGATTCATGATGAAGTCATAGTTAATATGCTAACTTACACTTATTAAGATCCACATGTTCTTTGATAAACTGTCCAGTAATTGCTTTAATATCTTCTGGCATATCCTTTGTGTTAAGCATAACAATCATCTTTTTTCCAGCAAATAACATATAATAGCCATACAGGAAGTAAACTGTTGTGAACTGTTCCAATTCATATGTGTATACAAGATTATGATCAGGAATATCAGCTAATATGGCAGAGTCCATAAGAGTAATGGTACATGGGGCATCTTCAGATGAATCTCTGTGTTTTAAGTGGTAGTTTACGCTGTTCTTAAACTGAAATGCAAATATATATATAGGATAAAACCAGCATATCGCATATATAATCAGTAAAAATGAATTGTACTTACCAAGTATCAGCATAACAAGTGATATGGCAGCTGGTATCCACGTAAGTATAAGTTCTATGGGATTTCTTAAGAAACGGTTCCAGAATACGATTTTTTTATAGTCGTTTCCGGAAGCTTTAAGTGTCGTATTGTACTTATAAATATTATTCATATAATCGTAGTATTCTCCTGTTTGTGTTAATGCAAGCATTTATTACAGGAATAAAACGCTTACATCTTATAATCATATCATATATGAACATATAAAACAATAAATCAAAATCTAAAATCAAACTAAATATTTTCGCTTAAAATATCAGAAAACTGTTCCCAAACTGGTATAAATATTATATAATTACTGTATGTAAAATAATCCAGGAGGCAGATTTTGGGTAATTGTAGTGATAAGTATGAAGTGTTGTCGTCAGTGATTCAAAGCCTGGAATCAAAGGATACATTTCAGAATATAGTTAAGGTTATACTTAGGAAGGCTAATACATATATTCAGGCTGAGTATATAGCAGTAGTACAGAAGGAGTCGGATGATAACAGGCTGGCGTATATCGCATCAGAAGGAGAGGCAGATGGCTTCATAGAGAAGGTGAGTGATGGCGGATATTCGCTGGAGGAGTTAAATAAAAGTGTACATGCTCATATTGGCGTACCTGTTGGGGATTATGTAGTTCCGATAGTTATTAATGGTATTAAGGCAATGTATCTTGTAATTCATGGTACAGTTAAGGAACTTACAGAGGAGCTGGATAGCTTCATACATAGTATAGCATCTGTTATACAGAATATAGCCCAGATGAGAGTGACGAATAATTCGCTGTTGTCGTCATATGAAGTACTTAAGGACATACTGAATAATATAGGTTCAGGAATAATAGTGTGTGACAGAAGTTCTGCCAATATATTGTTTGAGAATAAGGTGGCAGGAGAGTCAAAGGAAATCCAGAACGCTATCAGGGAGTGCTTACAGGAGCTTATGGCATCAGAGGAGTATCGTTCTTATCTTGCAAGAAAGAAGGCGTATGATGAGGATGAGGAGGCAGACTATGTAAAGCCGTATATCCGTCCTATTGAGAAATATAGTGCAGAATCAGGTTTGTGGTTTGAAATAAGATTTACTAATCTTGTGTGGATAGATGGAAGCGAAGTTATAGTATGCACTGCATCAGATATAACACAAAAAAAGAAGAGCCAGCAGAAGATAGAGTTTCAGGCACATAACGATTTCCTTACAGGACTTTATAACCGTATGAAGTGTGAGTCTGATCTTAAAAAAATTATCAAGCAGTCTGTTAAAGATGGTGTGAAGGGTGCACTTATGTTTATAGATCTTGATGATTTCAAGCATATTAATGATGGACTTGGACATCAGTACGGGGATGTTCTTTTACAGCAGATAGCAGCAGGACTTCAGAGTATAGTTGGACTTCGTGGTAAGTGTTACCGTATGGGAGGAGATGAGTTCGTTGCCATAGTTATGCCGGATATGTTCAGTGAGCTTGAGCGTATAGCAAACAAGGTAAAGGATATGTTTAATAAGCCATGGTATCTTATGGAAACAGAATATTTCTGTACCATGAGTATGGGTATTGCAGTATTCCCAGATGACAGCAAAGACGTGCATGAGATTATAAGACTTGCTGATATAGCGATGTATGAGTCCAAGAAAAATGGAAAGAATGGTTATACATTCTATGACAGCTGTAGTAAGCTGAACACAGCAAGAAGACTTGATATAGAGAATAGCATGAGACAGGCTGTAACCTCAGGAATAGAAGAATTTGTTGTATTCTATCAGCCAGTAGTTGATGTAAGAACAGGTGAATGTTCATCATGTGAGGCACTTGTAAGATGGGACAGCAAGGCATTGGGTTTTATGGGACCTGGTGATTTTATACCACTTGCGGAGTATCTTGGACTTATAACATCAATAGGTGATTATGTACTTGAAGAAGCCTGCAGGCAGTGCAGATACTGGAATGAGCATGGCATACCTGATTTTCATATCAATGTTAATCTTTCGGTAGTGCAGCTGCTTCAGAAGGATGTTGCTGAAACTGTGGCGCGTATATTAAAGAAAACAGGGGTAAATCCAAAGAACATAGTTCTTGAGATAACAGAAAGTTTTGCTATCAATGATATGGACAGGGTTCTTGATATAATAAAAGGAATCAAGAAACTAGGACCAAGAATTGCACTTGATGACTTTGGAACTGGCTATTCATCACTGAATTATATAAAACAGCTTCCGCTTGATATTATAAAGGTAGATAAGACATTTATAGATGATATAGTGGAGGACGAATATGCGCAGGCATTTATAAAACTCATAGTTGAACTTTCAGATACGATTGATACAGATATTATTGTAGAAGGAGTTGAGAATGAAGCACAGCTTAACATACTAAAGGAACTGGGAGTAGATTATATACAAGGCTTTTATTATGGAAAGCCAGTGCCGGCATATGAATTTGAAAAACTAAACTTTAGGGGGAAAATTGATTATGAAAATGCTGATAAAGAATGGAAGAATTATTGATCCTGCAAGTAATACAGACGAAGTTAAGGATATTCTTGTAACAGATGGTATAATTGAAAAGGTTGCTAAAGATATTGATGATGCATCAGATAGCATAATAGATGCTAAAGGCTGTTTTGTCATGCCAGGTCTTATAGACATTCATGTGCATTTCAGGGAACCAGGCTTTGAACATAAGGAAACTATAAGAACAGGTGCAAGAGCAGCAGCAAGAGGCGGTTTTACAACTGTATGCCCTATGCCAAACACTAAGCCGGTTATAGATAGTGTAGAGATGGTAGAGTATATCAGGAATAAGGCAGAAGAGGTTACTGATATCAATATCCTTCCTATAGCAGCTATAACTGCAGGTCAGGATGGAGAGTATCTGACAGATTTTGAGAATCTTAAAGAGGCAGGTGCGGTAGCTGTGAGTGAGGATGGAAGATCGGTTATGAATGCAAGAGTAGCAAGACAGGCTATGAGACTTGCAGCAGAAGTTGATATTCCAGTGTTTGCACATTGTGAGGATAAGAATCTTGCAGCACGTGGTGTCATGAATGCCGGTAATCATGCAAGAGAACTGGGCTTCTATGGTATTATGAATGCTGTTGAGGATATTATTGTGGCAAGGGATATTCTTCTTGCAAAGAATACAGGAGCCAGGCTTCACCTGTGCCACTGCTCAACATATGACAGTGTACGTATGATAGAGGATGCCAAGAAGGAAGGTATGGATATAACAGCAGAGGTTACTCCACATCATTTTACTCTCACAGAGGATGCCATAACAGAGGACGATGCCAACTTTAAGATGAATCCTCCACTCCGTACAAGGAAGGATGTGGATAAGCTTATAGAGGGGCTTAAGAGTGGAATTATAGACTGTATAGCAACAGACCACGCTCCTCATCATAAGACTGAGAAGGAGAGAGGCTTTGTAGAAGCGCCTTTTGGCATAACAGGTCTTGAGACTTCGGTAGCACTCACTATGACAGAGCTTGTTAAGAAGGGTATACTTACACCACTTCAGATGGCAGAACGTATGAGTTATACACCGGCTAAGATTATAGGAATTGACAAGGGTACACTTCTTGTCGGAAAGACAGCAGATATAACTATAATTGACCCGGATGCAGAGTATGTTATAGACAGCAACACATTTGCATCTAAAGGACACAATACACCTTTTGATGGAAAGAAGGTATCAGGACAGGTAAGATATACTATAGTTGCAGGCAAGGTTGTGTATTCTAATAACAATGGAACGGAAGTTATTATTGATAAAGATGTTCCAAAGTTGTAGAATAGTATGGGCATTGATATATGCAGGTCAGAGTAAGTGTATTTTGTCCAAATAATAAAATAATTAAGGAGATATTATCTTATGATAAACAAGTTAGTAGATAAGATTGTAAAGACTAATGCGCCAGTAGTTGTTGGACTTGACCCTATGATGAAGTTTATTCCTGAACATATTCAGGCAGCAGCATTTGAGCAGTATGGAGAAACTTTGGAAGGAGCAGCAGAAGCTATATGGCAGTTCAATAAGTCTATCATTGATAATATATATGATATAGTTCCAGCAGTTAAGCCACAGATTGCTATGTATGAGCAGTTTGGCATAGAAGGTCTTAAGGTTTTCAAGAAAACTGTTGATTACTGCCACGAGAAGGATATGGTTGTAATTGGTGATGTCAAGAGAGGCGATATCGGTTCAACATCAGAGGCTTACGCAGTAGCACATCTTGGAAAGGTTAAGGTTGGCTCTAAGCTTTTAACTCCTTTTGATGAGGACTTTGCAACAGTTAATCCATATCTTGGTTCAGATGGTATCAATCCATTTATCAAGGTGTGTCAGGAAGAGAATAAAGGTATATTCATACTTGTTAAGACTTCTAATCCATCAAGCGGTGAGTTCCAGGACCAGCTTATTGATGGCAAGCCACTCTATGAGCATGTAGGTGCAAAGGTTGATGAATGGGGAAGCCAGTGCATGGGTGATACATACAGCAACGTAGGAGCAGTTGTAGGTGCTACATATCCAGAGATGGGCAAGACTTTAAGAAAGGTTATGCCTAAGGCATATATCTTAGTTCCGGGTTATGGCGCACAGGGTGGAAAGGCAGAAGACCTTGCAGCCTTCTTTAATCCAGACGGACTTGGTGCTATTGTAAACAGCTCAAGAGGTATTATTGCAGCATACAAGAAGGAAGAGTATGCAAAGTTTGGCGATAAGAACTTTGGTGAGGCATCAAGACAGGCAGCACTTGATATGATAGCAGATATTAATGGAGCACTTGGAAAGTAGATAGTAACTATAATATATAAAGCGGCAGTATCAGTTGTAATCGCTGGTAAAGCCGCTTTCTAATATTATAAAGTTTTTTATAAATTATAAATGTGGAGGTTGTATGGAACAGTTTTACTTGAAAAATATAGAACTATTTCATTTTAGAAAGTTTGAGGACATAACCTATGAATTTAATCCACGAATGAATGTAGTTATTGGTAAAAATGCATCTGGAAAAACTTCATTATTGGAGGCAACAACAGTTATTTTAGGAGCATATCTGGCAGCATTTAAGGAATATGTACCAAGCAGATATAGTCATAATATATCGGATGCCGATGTATTAAAAAAATCATTAAAACCTGTAAAAAATGTTGCTGTAACATCATCCATACAGCAATATCCATGTAAGATAACAAGTCAGTTTATGTGGGATAAGTCTGTTAAGAAATGTGTAAGAAGTCTTGAAAAAGAAGGCGGACGAACAAAATTTATCGGAAAAAATCCAATGCGTGATGATGTTGAAAAATGGGAGAAAGCAATAAAAGCAGCCGATGGTTCAGATAATGAACAGATATATCCTTTAGTGTTGTACTTAAGTTCTGCAAGACTGTGGAACGAAAACAGGACAGGTGAAATGTCAAAAATTCCGGCAAGAACTGATGCTTATCAAAGATGTCTTGACCCTAAAAGAGGAAATCAGACATCATTTGAATATATAAAACTGCTTGGTAATCTTGCCGCTGAGGAAAATGATGGAATTCCATTACCAGCTTATGAAGTTATTATGAATGCTGTAAGATATAGTTTAAAAGAAGAATTGAGTGAAGGACAACAGGTATTATATTCTTCAAGGTACGGAGAGATTGCGGTTAAAAATACAGATGGTACAGTTATTAATTTTTCAGCATTAAGTGATGGCTATCGAAATGTAATTAAAATAGTTACAGATATAGCAACTAAAATGTGTATTCTTAATCCATATCTTGGAAAAGATACTTTAATATTAACTCCGGGAATAGTTGTAATAGATGAATTAGATTTGAGCCTTCATCCAACATGGCAGAGAAGAATTGTAGATATATTAAAAGAACTATTTCCTAAAGTCCAGTTTATATGCGCTACACATTCACCATTTATTATACAGTCATTAGAGCCGGGTGAACTTATTACACTGGACTCAATTCTTGATGAGGAATATTCAGGACAAAGCATTGAAGACATAGCAGAAGATGTTATGAATGTTAAGATTGCACAATATAGTGAAAAGAAAGTTGAAATGTATGAGGCGGCAGAGAAATATTTTAAGGCATTAAAAAATGCAGCATCAAATGAAGATATAGAAGAGTTGAAGGACAGGCTGGATACTTTATCTGCCAGATATAGTGATAATCCAGCTTATAATGCATGGATGCAGTTAAAGTATTTAGAGAAAAAAGCGGAGATGAAGAATAATGCGACCGGTGAATAAAGGACAAAAGCCAGTAGAATATAAGCATTATAGGGATGCTGAACCATATTTAGAGCAAAGACTTGGCACATACTGCTCTTTTTGCGAAATGGATATTAGCCACGCTCCTGAAGTTGAACATAAAGAGGCAAAGTCGAGAGGCGGTCAGGAACTTGAATGGGATAACTTGTTACTTTCCTGCAAATACTGCAATACACGTAAAGGCATTTATGTAAAAAAGGGAGATAAAGAAAAATATATCTGGCCAGATAAAGATGATACATTTCATGCATATTTGTATGATGAAGATTTGCCAAGATTAAATGAAGAATACTTAAAAACAAAAGATATAAATGAAAGAGAGAAAGCAGAGAATTTATTCAATCTTTTAAAGCTGGATAATTATCCGGTTACACCTAAAGACAGGGATAAAAGATTTGCGAAAAGAAATGAAGCAAGAAATTATGCAATATCAGGCAGAGAGGGATTAAAGTCTATAAAAGGAGTTGATGAACGCAGGGTTTATCTGGAGTTAATGATAAATCTTGCAAAATCGAGTGGCTTTTTTTCTGTCTGGATGGAAGTATTTAAAGATGATGATGAGATAAAGAATATGCTTATATCAATATATCCGGGAACAAGGACAGAATATGTAAGTAATTAGTTAAACATAATGATACATTTATAACGGGAAAGGAGAATTAAGTATGATATTAATTAAAAACGGCTACATAATCGATCCGGCAAGTGGTTTTGAGGATTATGCAGATATTGTCATAGAAGATGGAATTATAAAGAAGATTGGATGTCTGGATGGTGATTATGACAATGCAGCTTCGCAGAATAATAATCAAAGTAATAGTAATGACAAGAATAATAAGACATCTGACAGTAATTATGAGCAGGTTATAGATGCCAAAGGAATGATAGTTGCGCCGGGTCTTGTTGATACACATGTACATTTCAGGGACCCCGGTTTTACATATAAGGAAGATATTGAAACCGGTGCCAAAGCCGCAGCTGCAGGAGGCTTCACAACAGTTATGTGCATGGCTAATACAAAGCCTGTTATAGATAATGTTGAAACACTTAAGTATGTTTTAGATAAGGGAAAGAAGACCCCTGTAAATGTATATTCAGCGGCAGCAGTTTCAAAGAACTTTAAGGGAGAAGAACTTACAGACTTTAAGAGCCTCAAAGAAGCGGGTGCATATGTATTTACAGATGATGGAATTCCGCTTAAGGATGAACTTCTTGTAAAGAAAGCGATGGAGGAGGCAAAAGCACTTGATATGCCTCTTAGCTTTCATGAGGAAAATCCTGCATTTATAGAACAGCAGGGAATTAACAAAGGTGCTATATCGGATAAGTTAGGATTGGGCGGAGCACCAGCACTTTCAGAGTATATTATGGTTGCAAGGGATTGTATGCTTGCACTTGAAACAGGCGCAACTATATGTATACAGCATATAAGTTCAGCAGTGTCAGTTGAACTTGTGCGTACAGCAAAGAGATTGGGTGCAGATGTCCATGCAGAGGCAACACCACAGCATTTTTCATTAACAGAAGATATCGTGCTTGAAAAGGGAACACTTGCAAGGGTTAATCCACCTATAAGAACAGAGGAGGACAGACAGGCTATAATAGAAGCTCTTGCGGATGGAACTATTGATATAATCGCAACAGACCATGCTCCTCACAGCAGGGAGGAAAAGGCTAAGGAATTCAAGGCAGCGCCTAGCGGAATGATAGGACTTGAAACATCTTTAGCACTTGGCGTAACTAATCTTGTAAAGACAGGAAAGCTTACGATGAAAGAGCTTCTTTCAAAGATGACTATTAATCCTGCAAAGCTTTATAAGATGGATAAGGGATATATCAAAGAAGGCGGAGCTGCCGATATAGTAATCTATGCTCCAGATGAAAAATGGGTTGTAAGTGAAAACTTTGCATCAAAAGCTGCCAATAGTCCTTTTATTGGTGGTGAGCTTTATGGTAAAATAAAATACACTATATGTAATGGAAATGTGGTATATAGTGATGCAAATAAAAAAGTAGCTGAGTAATATTACGGATATTTTAATTAAGTGGTAAAGCCAGCTACAAAAGTAACATAGTTACAAAAATATACAGAAATGAGGAAATAATATGTCATACAGAGAGAATGTCACTATAATAAGCACATCCTGCCTTGCAGACGGCGTATATGAGATGTGGCTTAAGACAGAAAAGATAGCAGGAGAGGCAAGACCGGGACAGTTTATATCAGTATATTCAAACGATGGTTCAAGACTGCTCCCACGTCCAATAAGTATATGCAGAATAGACGGCGATAAGTTAAGAATAGTATACCGTATAGCAGGAAAGGGAACTAAAGAGTTCTCACAGATGAGCGCCGGACAGACACTTGATATACAGGGACCACTTGGTAACGGATATGATATAAAGGCTATATTTGATAAGGTAGAAAATGTTGCAGTTCACGAATGTAAGGATGGTGTATGCACATTTAAGCAGGAACACAGACCAGTTAAGAAAGCTATTCTTTTCGGCGGTGGTATAGGTATTCCTCCTATGCTTGAGCTTGCAAAGCAGCTTGAATGCGATACAGAGGCGGTATTGGGCTACAGAGATGGACAGCTTTTCTTAAAATCAGAGTTTGATGAATATGCACATGTAACAGTTGCAACAGAAGATGGAAGTGTTGGAACTAAAGGAAATGTTCTTGATGCAGTAAGAGAAAATAACATTACCGGAGATGTAATATTTGCATGTGGACCAACTCCTATGCTTCGTGCGATTAAGGAATATGCTGTAAACAATAACATCCCATGCTATGTATCATTAGAGGAAAAGATGGCGTGTGGAATAGGTGCATGTCTTGCGTGTGTATGCAAGTCTACAGAAAAAGATGAACATTCACAGGTTAATAACAAGAGAGTATGTAAAGAAGGACCAGTGTTTGATGTTAAGGAGGTAGAATTATAATGGCAGCTAAAGTTAATCCAATCAGTCCTGCTGATGTCAATATGAAAGTGAATATTGCAGGTGTAGAATTCAACAATCCTGTAACAGTAGCCTCAGGAACATTTGGTTCAGGTATGGAATATTGTGAATATGTAGACCTGGGTAAGCTTGGTGCAGTGACAACCAAAGGTGTTGCCAATGTACCATGGCCGGGCAATCCAACACCAAGAATTGCAGAAACCTATGGTGGTATGATTAATGCCATAGGACTTCAAAATCCGGGTCTTGATACATTTGTGAAAAGAGATATACCATTTCTTAAGCAGTATGATACACGTATAATTGTAAATGTTTGTGGAAAAACAGAAGAAGATTATGTTGATGCTGTTGAAAAATTAGGTGAGCAGCCGGTAGATATGCTTGAAATCAATATATCATGCCCTAATGTCAAGGAGGGTGGCATAGCCTTCGGACAGGTTCCAGCTATGGCAGAGCGTATCACAAAGGCGGTCAAGAAGGTGGCAAAGCAGCCAGTTATTATGAAGTTAAGCCCTAATGTAACAGATATAACAGAGATGGCAAAGGCTGTAGAAGCAGGCGGCGCTGATGCAGTGTCACTTATAAATACTATAACAGGTATGAAGATAGATATTAACAGAAGAACATTTGCAGTTGCCAATAAGACAGGAGGTCTTTCAGGTCCAGCTATCAAGCCGGTTGCAGTAAGGATGGTATATCAGGTGGCCAATGCGGTAAAGCTTCCAATCATAGGTATGGGCGGAATTGCCAGTGCAGAGGACGCGCTTGAGTTCATTATGGTTGGTGCAACTATGGTGTCTGTTGGTACAGCTAACTTCAATGACCCATTGACAACAATCAAGGTTGTTGACGGCATAAGAGATTACTGCGCACGTAATGGGGTTGCTGATGTTAATGAGCTGATTGGATGTGTAAGATAAGTATATGCATGTTGTAAGCTTAGTGTCTTTAAACAGCGGACAAATCATTACAAAGTGAGCATAATATACTGGTAATAGGTAGTATACAAATGTTATAGGCAAAAACTATAACTGCTAATAAATATTAGGAATAATATCTACTATTGACCTACTAGGTTAAAGAGTGTATTATAATGACATCGACAGAACAACATACCAAAAGGGTATGCAAATAATAACTGACAACTAATATTTATTATATGGAGGATATCACTATGGCAAAGAAACATTACGAAGACAGAAATCTTAAGTTTGAAACATTACAGTTACACGTAGGACAGGAACAGCCAGACCCAGTTACAGATGCAAGAGCAGTTCCAATTTATCTTACATCATCATATGTATTCCACAACAGCCAGCATGCTGCTGACAGATTTGGTCTTAAGGATGCAGGTAACATTTACGGACGTCTTACTAACCCTACAGAAGACGTATTTGAAAAGAGAATTGCAGCACTTGAAGGTGGTGTAGCAGCACTTGCAGTTGGTTCAGGAGCAGCAGCACTTGCATATGCTTTCCAGGCACTTGCACATGCAGGCGACCACATTGTAGCAGCTAAGAATATTTATGGTGGAACATACAACCTTTTAGCACATACACTTCCAGATTATGGAATTGAAGCTACATTCGTAGATCCATTTGATTATGATGCTATTGAAGCAGCTATAAGACCTAACACAAAGGCAGTCCAGATTGAAACACTTGGCAATCCTAACTCAGAGGTAGTTGATATCGAAAGAATAGCTAAGATTGCGCATGCACACAATATTCCACTTGTTGTTGATAATACATTTGCAACACCTTATCTTGTAAGACCTATCGAATATGGTGCTGATATCGTAGTTCATTCAGCAACTAAGTTCATCGGCGGACACGGCACAACACTTGGTGGTGTAATCATCGACAGTGGTAAGTTTGATTGGGTTGCAGCAGCGGATAAGTTCCCATGGTTAGTAGAGCCAAATGTATCATACCACGGCGTAAGCTTTGCAAAGGATACAGCTCCAGCAGCATTTGTTACATACATCAGAGCTATCCTTCTTCGTGATACAGGTGCTACAATTTCACCTATACATTCATTCATCTTCCTTCAGGGACTTGAAACATTATCACTTCGTGTAGAAAGACACGTTGAAAATGCATTAAAGGTAGTTCAGTACTTAAAGGACCAGCCATTAGTAGAAAAGGTTAACCATCCATCTATCTCAACTAATGCTGAGCAGCAGGAACTTTACAAGAAGTACTTCCCTAACGGTGGTGGTTCTATCTTCACATTTGAAATCAAAGGTGGAGCAGCAGAAGCCCAGAAGTTTATTGATAATCTTGAGTTATTCTCACTTCTTGCAAATGTAGCTGATGTTAAGTCACTTGCTATACATCCAGCAAGCACAACTCATTCAGAGTGCAATGAAGCAGAACTTCTCGACCAGGGAATTAAGCCTAACACAATCAGACTTTCAATCGGTACAGAAAATATCGATGATATTATCGAAGACCTTGATGAAGCATTTAAGGCTATTCAGGAATAATATATTCAGAAATAATAATTAATAATAAAATCTTCTAATTGGATAAGTGGTAATGGAACACGGGTATTATGCTGTAGTTCAATCTTAGGATTGGATATGGCGGATATCCGTGTTTTGTTATGTTCGATGAATTAATAGTCAGATTGTTATGTTGTATAGAGTTATATCAGGTAAATAAAATAAGTATAAAATTAAAAAAAAAGTGTATATTGAAAAAAAAAAAAACATAGTATAATTAATATGAAAATATTAATTTTTTTACATAAACTCAGAGGTAACTATGTTATTTTTTAGGATAAAGAATATACCAGATTTAATACTATCAAAATATCAAATGTTTGAACAAAGTGGTGTTGATGGGTTGCTTATAGAAGAAAGACAATTTATAAGACAATTACATCAAATATCAACACTTGGTAATTTAGGAGTACATTTTTATTATATATATAATCCAGAGAATTTTTCAGGAAGCAGGTTAGAAATATATTTAGCATTTTCTAATGTTAATAATAATTATATTGATAAAATTAGAAAAATAATTAAAGCTTCAAATATAAGTAAATATTATAAAATTAGTGAATGTGATGAAGGTATATTAAATAAATATGATTATAGCAATATGACTACTTTATACAAAAAGGAAAGAATATTAAAAACAGTTCTTAATGATGAGGAAAATTATTTTTATATTGTACCTAATTGGGAAATAAATGAAAAAAGTAGATTATATTCACTATTTAAAATGATGGAATCATTTGATGAAAAATGTTGTTATAGAATTGATTTATTCACAGAAGATAATTTAATTGAACAAATTCATTCTAGTTTTTCAAGACCTTTGGATTATTTACGAAATGTAAATAACAGAATAAATGGTTTAAGTGAACATTCAAAAATCCAAAATAATAAAATTGATCCTAATGTAAACGAAACATTACATCAATATGAAGATTGGTTAAAAAAAGTAGATACATCGGAGGTTTTTCGCGTCAGAATAAGTGTTTTATCAGATGATAAGAGTTATTCAGAAATATTGATTAATAGTTCGGCAACGGAGATATTAAAAAATTCAAGTTATGATATAAAGAGTGAAAATGGACATTTTCTAGCAAAGCATAATTATGAAGTTATTCCAGATAATTTATTTGACGATAATACACCTAATTCGTTAAAAAAATGGACAACAACTTTTACAGTTGATGAAATTGCAGGATTTGTAAGATTACCAGCATTATATGATGGAGAAACCATAGAAATACCAAAAGAAACTGTTGCAGTAAGAGAAAGTAGTGGGATAGAAATTGGAAAAGATACTAATAATCATCCAGTTATAATAACAGAGAAAGCTTTACCGAAGCATATGTTTGTATGCGGTGTTCCAGGTTCAGGAAAGACAAATACAATGCTTAATATTGCAAATAGTTTATGGAACGCTACAACAATAAATTCAAGTGAAAAAAAACTTAATATACCATTTTTAGTATTAGAGCCTGCAAAAAAAGAATATAGAGAATTGGCATTATTTGATATTCCGGAATTATTAATATTTTCACCATCAGCAAATACGAAATTTCCATTAACAATTAATCCTTTTGAATTTCCTTTAGGTCTGACGTTATCAGAACATATAAGTAATTTATGTAAAGTTTTTGAGGGAGCATTTCCTATTGCTCCACCTGCCCCATTTATATTAGATAGAGCAATACAAACTATATATGAAAATCATAATTGGAATGTAAGAGATATAAATGTTGGTGAAAAGGAATATCCTAAATTATCAGAGCTATATGATCAATTTGAAATAGAATTACAACATACTAGATATGACGGAGAAATACAAGGTAATATACGTTCAGTCTTGGAAATGAGGATAGGAAGCTTATTGAGAAGAGAAATGGGTGATATTTTTAATGTAACGCACTCAATGCTGGCACCGGAAGATTGGATTAAATACCCTATAGTATTAGAATTGGAAGCATTAGGGGAAGGTCCTGCTAATTTTTTAACGCTTTTACTTTGTACAATTATAAGAGAAACAATAAAAATTACACCGCTTATAAAATCTGATATAAGACATGTAATATTTATAGAGGAAGCACATAATTTAATTGCTCCGGAAACGAATGTAAAGGATGCAATGGATTCTAATCCTAAAATCGCAGCTACAGCATTTATTGTAAAAATGCTTGCAGAAGTTCGTGCACTTAAGGAAGGAATTATTATCGCAGATCAATTACCGACAGCGATGGCACCGGAAGTAATAAAAAACACTAATATTAAATTGGTTCATAGATTGACATCGGCAGATGATCGACAGCTTGTAGGTAGTACTATGTCTGCTAGTGATATGCAGTTAGAAAGTATGGCTACTTATACAAGTGGTCAGGCACTTTTTTCATATGAAAAATTATTAAAACCTTTTGAAATACAGGTGAATCGTGTAGAAGAACATGGAGTCGAAACACCAAATGACGATGAATTGTATTCATATATGATAAATAAACCAATGTATAAGAAATTACGTGAAAAAGAGGCTGCTTATGAATATGAAAAATTAAAAAATAAAGTTATTGAATTAAACGAAAAAGAAATATTGGCAATAAATAAACTTGAAAAATTTAATTTTGAGAATATTACACAGTCAACTTTTGAAAATATGATAGATACATTTTCAAATACTTTAAAAGGTATAAATATATTAAAAAATAGATATTTATGGGAATGTGATAGATTATCAAGTGATTTTTTGGACATATCAAAACAACAACAAATGAGAGAAATAATAGAAGATATGGGTAAAAGATTACAGGAAAATTTAAAATCTATAATTGTTAGTTATTCATTATAGGTGTAATTACAATTTTATTATATGAGGTAAATATATGGCAAAGAATTTTAGTATCGAAAATTCAAAAAGTAAATTAGATGATGTAAAAACTAATTTGGAAAGTAAAAAAAAAGAACTTAAAAATCTTGAGAAAAATAAAAAAAAGCTGTTAGAGGCAGGAACTGAATTAGAAAGTTCAAGTCTTGATTCTGATAGTCAGAAGTTAATTATGGAATATATAAATGATGCTCTAGATGATAATGCTAAAAAGGGAGAAGAACTATCTGAGAAAATGAACGAAGATTTTAGCACTATAGAAGAAATAACTCAGGATGTAGACAATTCTCTTGAAAGTAATCAACAAAATACAAGCAAATTAAAGAAAACAAAAGGACTTTTAGATAAAATTGGTGTTGGCGGTCGAATAGATGATGCACTTTCAGAATTAAATGAGAATAAGAAAAATCTTGGCGATTTGAGAACGGCTTTAAAGAATACAGAGAAAGAATTGTCAGGTATTTCTCAAAAGTTAAGTTCATTATGAAGTGATAACAATAGTTCTGAGAATGTATATGTAAATCAAATTTTAATGAACATAGAACAGTTCAATGAGAATAAAAAAAGAAACATTGAAAATAATCTTATGACTGAATATAACATAGGAAAAGTCGATTTTATAGATTATGATATTGAGGTTGCAGAATCAGTAGGAGAGGCATTAAAAGAAGCAGTTGAAGATTTTCCAGATTTACATATAAATTATATAGGCAGCATTAATACACAGGTAAAAGGTATTAGAGATGTTTTAGTAAAGCATTATATTAATGAAATTAATAATATGGAAGATATTAATTGGTCAGAAAAGGAAATTGAGAAGATTGCAATATATAATGCAGATGATTTTATTGAATATGCCGGATTAAATAATATAGAAGGAACTATAGCATGGTCATTAAATATTCCTGAAGATATAAATGATGAATTATTAAAATATAATGGGATAGCGATAAATGAAAAGTATGCATCAAATAATAAAGCTTTTAAAAACTTGAAAATAAATGAGGTTTTAACGAAGAATAAGCCAATTGGTTGTGATACTCCACGTTCTACTGTTGATCATGAATTGGGACATGAAATTGATAAATTATTAGGGGCAAGTGAAGACAGTGAAATTAAAAAGATGTTTAATGAAATGTTACAATGTGGAAAAGCAAGAGACGAATTGTCAGAATATTCTAAGAAAAATATTAATGAATTTATTGCAGAATGTTATTCAGAATATAGAAATAATCCCCAACCAAGAAAATATGCTAAAAATGTTTATTCTAGATTAATAAAAATGAGAAAGGATTAAGAACATGGATAAAAAAATAAAACTTAAATTACCTCCTGATATGGAAAATTGTAAGAATTATAAATTGCCAGAGGTTGATATGGTGTCAGCTAAATTAAGAAGAACAATAGTAAATACTGAGGGAAATGTAGAAGAAGTTGAGCAGGAAATATTATTGCCAAATAGTAAGATAGGAAATTAATTGTATGTATCCGTATGTTGTAATTGGTCGATATTATATTCCAAGTTATTATTTATGCGCACTCGCAGGTTTTTTAATTACATTTATTGTTATTTCACGAATATTAATAAACAAATATTTATTTGGTAAATATATTAAGATATATCTATATAGCTTTATTGGTATGGGTATAGGAGCAAGAATATTAGGAATTATTAGCGGTTTGTTATATTACCATCAAGTAAATGGAAAATGGAGTCTTATAAGTGCAATAAATTCATCCGGGATTGTATTTATAGGCGGTTTAATAGGATATATTGTAAATCTATTTATACTGTGCAAAATTAAGAGAGAAAGTTTTTTAGTTGCCAGTGATATTGCAAGTATTGGAATTCCACTATTTCATAGTTTTGGCAGAATAGGTTGTTTTTTGTCAGGTTGTTGTTATGGTAAATTAAGCGATAGTAAGTTAGCAATTCCATATAGAATTTATTCACAAGATATTTATATGAAAAGAATTCCTGTTCAAATATATGAAAGCATATTTGAGTTTTTAATGTTTATATTAATGTATTTCTTATTTAGAAATATGGAAAGAAAAAATATAAATAATAAAAATCTTATTAGTATATACATATTGTTGTATGGTATTTGGAGATTTTTTATAGAATTTTATCGTGGAGATGAGGTTAGGTATGTTGTGAAAGGAATTTCAATAACTCAAATTATAATAGTTATATCTATTATTATAATAATATTATCTACAAGGAGGAAAAATTATAATGAAAGAAAACATTGAGAGCGTAATAGGAGGGGCTTTTATTGGAGCAATAGTTGGAATATTTGTAGCATTTACTAATTGTTTATGTTTTGGTGGTAAAGCTAGTTCTATTGAGCCGATAATAATGATATGTGTTGTTATTGGAGCTGTTATAATGATTATAATTAACTTGAAGATACAAGAAGAGGATAGGGAACGAGCAGAAGAAAGACAAAGAGAACAATTGGAAAACCAAAGACTTAATAAGATAAATAATGATTATCAAAATTGGAAAAATAATATGACAAATAATGCTAATAGCATTATTAACAATGTGCAAAACTGTAATGATACTTTTGATTATTTTGCGACAATAAGTTCTATAAAATCACAATATAAAAAATATCCATCATATAAAAACTCAATGAATAAAATAGAAGAACTTGAGCCAAAATTTAAACAACAATATGATGCATATTATAATCAAGTTAATAAGTGGATTATTGAAAAATTAAAATATAAATTTTTGTATAATATAACAGAAGAAACAGGTCCTGTTAATAGTAAAATATCAGCAATTGCGATTAAAGTATATTATGAATATATAGATCAAGTAGATACAAATCAAAAGTATATAGATTCACTTTATAATTTTGCAGAAATGTCATTTACAAATAGTATTCTGTTAAGTTTTGAACAGTATGGAGAGGCTGATTTGTTATTATTGGATTCAAATGAATTTGATTATTATGATAATAATATAGTTTCAATATATGATTCTATAAATGATAGATTAAATCGATTGAGAAATTCTGAGGGTAATATTAATGTAGTTACTGATATATTAACATATGATTTATTAAAGGACATAGCAATTGTGTTGTGGTATTATGCTATGAAAAAACCATTTGATGTTAATAAATTTGATAATGCTAAAGATTTATATAATAAATATTTAAATTATAATACAAATAAGGAATTGTCAATTAATGCAGAAGTGTTAATAGCAACTATATATTCAAAAAATCAATTAGGTGGAGAAAATTTAATTCGTCAGGATTGGAAATTTATTGATAAATGGATAGAATATAAAGTTGGAGAAGGTGAAGATGATGCTTGTTGTATGTTGGCATCTGCACTTGCATGGTTGGATTTATATAATATAGAGGTAGATGTTTTACGTAAATTAGTACAGCTTGGTGTTGACTTGAATGAAGAAATACAAGACAGATTAAATTTCCTTGAAAATGGTGGTACAGAAAATATATTTATATATGATGTACCTGATGAAAACTATTTTTACTATGATAATGGCTCAATGAATTGGAAACAGAAAGAAATAGATTTATTCTTTAGAAAAGCAGCCATGAAAAAGAAAGCTATTAATTATTCGTTGGCATTAGATAATTGGACAAAAACATTACCATTGCAAAAAGGACAAAAGATTCAGAATGAAGAGTTGCATAAAGGCTTGGAAGATATGATTGAAGATTTTGATGGCGAAGTAAGTATTGAAAAGACAAATGCAAAGGCTATTAATTTACAAAATGTTATATTTGAAAATGCAATTTTGTTTAGGTTTGATAGTGTTAGAAATAAATGTGTTTCGATGTTGTTTTCATGTGAAAAGTATGGAAGAAATCTTAATCTTAATATAGTCACATTATTCACACCTAATAAAGAAGATTCTTATGATGATATGAAACAATATGCTTCTGCTATAAAAACTAATACATATATAGACAGTTTTAGAGAATCTATTTTACAGACTTTAGATGAGGTTTTAAAAGAAAAACAATCTATATATGAAGAAGATGATATAGAAAAAAAGCAAATGAAATTTATAGATTAATTATATAGCCCGATAATTGGAAAGTTGTAAGAAAAGTGTTGAAACTTTATCATTTAAGTGATACATTTTATATAGAGTTTTACAAACAGATACGAAGGGAGATTTTATAATGATTTACGCATCACTTAATGCAAAAGAAGGAAATTATCAGTATCCAGCAGCAATAAAGACAGCACTTGACTTTCTTGCAAAGCCAGAAACAGCAGAGCTTCCAGTAGGAAGATACGAGCTTGATGGAGATAACATTTTCGTACTTATCCAGGATCAGACAACAGCTCCAGTAGAGAATAAGAGAGCGGAGAGCCATAGGAATTATATTGATATCCAGTATCTTTTCACAGGAAAGGAAGTACAGGGCTATGCACCACTTCTTCCTGGTGTAACAGGTGAAGAACCAGCAGGTAAGGATAATATATTCTATGCAGATGTAGAGAATGAGCAGTTCATAACATTACATCCAGGTGAATTCACAGTATACTTTACTAATGATATTCATCGTCCTAACTGCACAATGGATGAACCAGTTAACATTCATAAGGCAGTTGTTAAGATTAAGGAAAGCCTTATAAAGTAATCAGTTTAAGAATGGTTTATTAGAAACTATTAAAAAGTAAATTAAACTAGTGGATGACAGAAATAGTTTTTGTCATCCACTAATTTTTATTAATCTTTATACTCAATGCCAAAATAATCAAGATAAGTCTTAAATCTGTCCTGAGCGGTAAGACAGGTATCAACTAAATATCCCTGTTCGTTTTTCCATTCCTTTAATCCACGGTAATAAAATTCCTTTATATCATCTTCTATAATAAATGGAGTTATGCCATTGCGAAGGCATTCCTTAAACATAATTAATCTGCCAACACGACCATTGCCATCTTGAAATGGGTGTATTTTTTCGAATTCATAATGAAATTCGATTATTTCTTTTAGAGATTTTTGCTTTATATTATTATAACTTTTAAGTAAAGCCTTTAATTCTTTGCATACATTTTCAGGCTTTGTAGTTGGCATGCCACCGACTTCATTTTCAATCCTTTTGTAATCACCGACAGCAAACCAGGATTTCCTGCTATCAGAAGTACCTGACTTTAATATCAGATGAAGCTGCTTGATAAGAGATTCACTTAGAGGATAGTTGGCTAAATCAATGATTAAGTCAATACACTTAAAATGATTAGCGGTTTCAACTATATCGTCAACATTGATGGTTTCATTCTGTATGCCTATTGTATTAGTTTCAAAAATATATCTTGTCTGGTCATGTGAAAGCTGGCTGCCTTCGATGTGATTGGAGTTATAAGTTAAATCAATTTGAATTTTATGGTATATTCCACCGGAAATTCCGGATTCTTTTTCAATAGTAAGACGGGTAAGTAAATCTCTGGGTATCATTGCGTTTCTTTTCTTTCTGACTGGTTTAACTGCATTTTTGGGTATTTTCCATGATTTACCGTCAATAATAGCGCCGGGTATCTTTCCATGTGAACAATAATTTCGTACACTTCTTTCGGAAATTTTCCATTTCTCTGCAGTTTCTTTGACATTTAGATACATTGTATTCACCTCCATCATAATTATTAACAGGAATTATTATATCATTACCGGCAAAATATCTCAACTTTTCATGCCATGAATATGCGGGATATTTTGCCGATAAGAATTATAATTGCCGGTTAATATATATTTTATTCAAGTGAAGTTTGTCGATAAATAGATTGATAAATGGGTGATAAATGTAATCAAACAAATGTTAGATTACAATAAATAATGTTATACTTGACAAACAATATATACGCGTGATATACAATAATAAACTCTTTGCACTGCATATAAATCTACAGTACAAACTGAGCAGACCGGGATTATCGTATATAACGATTATTAATGAAGCTTATTATATAATCCTGGAGTCGGGTCACACGCGTGACAGTGGAATCTTTTCTATCCACGGGACAGTAGTTGCTAATACTGATTCGTGGGTGTTTTTATATCTTTATTATTATATGCATTTCGCATACAACTCCCACATATCTTAGTGTTACAGGGTTACATACATAGGTATATATATAGCATATATGCGCAGAAGGCATGCGTAGAAATGGAGATTATTATGGAAAAGAAAGAAAATGTTTCAGGAAGTATTAGGACTAAAGATGGGGTACAGAATGGAATTGTATCGGAGGATGAATTCCAGAGAGTAGCTAATAAGGTATCCTTCGTAACAATTATTGGTAATATACTGTTGTCAGTTATGAAACTGATCGTAGGTTTTATAGCACATTCAAATGCGATGATAAGTGATGCCATACACTCGGCATCTGATGTTTTTAGTACATTTGTCGTTATTATTGGAATAAAACTCGCTTCTAAGAAAGCAGATAAGGAACATCCTTATGGACATGAAAGACTAGAGTGTGTTGCAGCCATAGTACTTTCAATGGTTTTGTTCATAACAGGTCTAGGAATAGGAGCTACTGCACTTAAAAACATAACAAGTGGAGATTATAATAATATAGCAGTTCCAGGAATTCTTGCACTTATAGCAGCGATAATATCTATAATAAGCAAGGAAGCTATGTACTGGTATACAAGATACAACGCAAAAAAGATAGACTCAAGTGCACTTATGGCGGATGCATGGCATCATCGTTCAGATGCTTTTTCATCAATAGGAGCACTTATAGGTATTGCCGGTGCAAGATTAGGCTTTCCTATTATGGATTCAATCGCCAGTCTGATAATATTTGTATTTATCATAAAGGCAGCCTATGATATATTCAAAGATGCCATAGACAAGATGGTGGATCACGCCTGCGATGATGATACTGTAAACCAGATACGGGAATGTGTTATGAAGCATGAGGATGTATTAGGAATAGATATGCTTCAGACGCGTATATTTGGAAATAAAATATATGTGGATTTAGAGATAGCAACAGATGGTTCATATACATTAAGCAAGGCACATACAATAGCAGAATCGGTTCATGATGATATAGAGAAAAGCTTTCCTAAGGTAAAACATATTATGGTGCATGTGAATCCGGCGGATGTGTAAATGCTTAAGCAATTAGTTCTTGAGCGTAGGATATATATGCGTATATAATACTTTAATTATATATTTTTTATAGCAGTAAAGCAAAGACACTTTGTATTGTATTGATACAGGCGTACTTTGCTTTTTTATGTATAATAGGGGTAAAGCGTATTAGCAGCTGATACAATTTGCAAAAAAAGAATAGAAATGAGGAATCAATATGAATGAAAGATTAAATGAAATTCTTAAAGCTCATACTAAGGAGTTTGAGGAAGTAAGTGATGCAATCTGGGAGCATCCTGAAACGAGATATCAGGAATTCCAGTCTTCAAGGATACAAATAGAGTTTCTTAAGGAAAGAGGCTTCAGGTTAACTGAGGAAATAGCTGGAATTAAGACAGCATTTGTTGCAGAAGCAGGAGAAGGAAAGCCGGTTATTGCATTCTTAGGAGAATTCGATGCACTTCCTGGACTAAGCCAGTATGCAGACTGCCCATATGAGAATGCCATAGAAGAGGGCAAAGCAGGACATGGATGTGGACATAATCTCCTAGGCACAGGTGCTATGGAGGCTGCCTGTGTTATAAAGCAATATATAGAAGAGAACAATATAAAGGCTACTGTACGTTATTATGGCTGTCCTGCTGAGGAGAGTGGTGCAGGAAAGGCATTTATGGTAAGAGAAGGCTGTTTTGATGATGTTGATTTTGCTTATGCATGGCACCCAATGTTTGAAACAGGAATTATGAATAAAACACTTGCTAATGTCAGGGTTATATATGACTTTACAGGAAAAAGTTCACATGCAGCAGCTTGTCCTGAGGATGGAAGGAGTGCTCTTGATGCATGCGAGCTTATGAATGTGGGAGTTAATTATTTAAGAGAGCATGTTAAAACGGACAGCCGGATGCATTATGCATATCTTAATGCAGGTGGAAGTGCACCGAATATAGTTCCACATAAGGCAACACTTTTATATGCATTACGTGCTCCCAAGGCATCGTATGTTAAGGAGCTTATAGAAAGAGTATCGGACGTGGCAAGAGGGGCAGCGCTTATGACAGAAACGAAGGTTGATATAAGAGTTGTCAGCGCATATGCAGATTTTCTATCAGTTCCTGCAATGGATATGGTTATGGAGGACAGCATAATAGATAGTCCTTTAGTAGAATACACAGATGAGGAATATAAATATGCAAGCCAGTTTAATTCTAAGGAATATGATTTAAAAGATAATATAGATGCTTCATATGAAAAAGGAAAGAAAAGTATTCCAATAGGAAGTACTGATGTTGCAGATGTAAGCTGGATAGCTCCTACGGGTTCAATAACAGTAACAACTATGGCAAAGGACAGCACTATGCATGGCTGGTCAGTAGTTGCACAGGGAAAAAGCAGCATAGCGTATAAGGGTATGCACAGGGCAGCAGGTATCCTTGCACAGGCAGCATTAAGAGTAATAGAATCTCCTGAATTGCAGAAGAAGATAAAAGAAGACTTTAATAAGTCAAAGGCTGGTGAAGAATATGGCGCGTTACTACCAGCTAGCGTAAAGCCAGGAGATTTTTAATAAGATAATATTCTCTTGACAAAGATGTGCATATACTGTATATATTAACATATACAGTATATGCACAGTTTTATAAACTACCAAAAAGACAGGGGGGACGCTACATGTTAGAAGTCAGTAATCTTAATAAAATAAATCCCGACAGCAATTCATATCTCCTTGATAATATAACTTTTTATATTCCAAAAGGACATATATGTGGGGTGATTGGTGAAAACGGAGCAGGCAAAACAACGCTTATGCGTGCGCTTATGGGACTTTACAGTTCATCAGGAAGTATAGTGATAGACGGCTGTGATATGCGGCTTAATGAGGCAGCAGCCAAGGAAAGGCTTGGAATAGTATTTGCGGATGACGGCTTTTTTGACGGAAATATGAGATTATCGCAGATAGGAAAGTTCTATGGACAGTTATATCATAGCTTCAATATGGAATTGTATCTTAATTATATTGAAGAATTCGGACTTGATAAAAAACAGAAATATAAGAAGCTTTCCAAGGGAATGAAAACAAGGACACAGTTAGCATTTGCACTGTCACATAATGCTAAGCTGTTTTTATTTGATGAACCGACTGCCGGGCTTGATAAGCATTTCAGGGAAAAGTTCCTTAAGCTATGTACGAATCTTGTAGCAGATGGGGAAAAAAGCATACTTATAGCGACACATATAACGGAAGAGCTTGACCGGATTGCCGATTATATTGCGTATATGCAGAAGGGGAGAATGTTATTTTATACAGAAAGCTATAAAATGTGTGAGCGTTTCAGGATTGTTACTGGTGAGGATTATAAGTGTAACCTTATACCGGATGAAGTGGTTGTATATAAGGAGAAGAACACTTACAGCACAAGTGCCATGGTAGTTAATTCAGAGTGGTACAGAATAGACGATAGATTGGAAAAACACATACCTGATATCAGGGAGTTTATGTATTATTTTGTAAAAGGAGGGGAGAAAAATGCCGAAGTTATTGCAGAAAAATATCTTAATAAGTAGTTTTGTTTCGCTTATTATTTCGTTAACTGCAGTAGTGTGCTGGTCGTTTTTTCAGGTCAGTAGTTACAAGTATATATATGCCTTGAATTTGTTTTTAGTTGTGACGTGTAAGCCGGAGATTGCAGCAGGATTAAGTGTATTTGTGCTTCCTGATTATATGTATATTGCGCCGTATACCAAAGAACAGAGAAAAGAACTTATAAGGAAGGGACAGAGGTATAAGTTTTTTGCTATGTATATGTGGTTAATTATTATTTTGGTATTACCATTTGGATACATAGAATATATGCGGGGAAATATATCTTCGGTCATAGTGTGTTTAAGTGAAGTTATATTATCAGCAAGTCTGCTGTATAGCAATACATTTTCAATATACATAGTTAAAAATAGTGTGTATAGATACTGGTCAACAGTTGGTTTAAAGCTTGTTATGATATTAATGTTTTTTGGGGCTGTACAGACAGATAAGACAGCAGGTACAGAGAGCGTTAATATAATTATTGTCTTATTGGTTTTAATAAGTTCTGTGATTCTTATTCTGGTATGCAGGATAAAGTATCAGGATAGAATGTTTAGCAGTATGGCAGATTACGAATATGTCAAAGAGAAGCTGCCTGTGTATTCATGGAATACAAGTGGCAGATGAAGGAAAAGTACACTTATAGCGGCATATAAAGCGTAAGAACTAGACAGTATTGCTGCGTATATTAAAAATATAATAGAGGTTATATATGAAAATAGTTATTTCAAATACAGTAAATATGCCAATATATGAACAGGTTGTCAATCAGATAAGGGATGCGGTGATAAATGGTGAGCTTAAGGCGGGGGAAGGCATGCCGTCCATAAGAGTGCTTGCAAAAGAGCTTGCTGTAAGTGTTATTACAACAAAGCGTGCCTACGAGGAGCTGGAAAAGGAAGGCGTTATTGAGTCTGTTCCCGGAAGGGGATTTTATGTATGCGAGCAGAAAAATGACCATTTAAGAGAAAAACAGATGATGAATATAGAAAATCGTATGTCAGATATTTTAGAGGAATGTGTCAATGCGGGCATGACCTTGGAGGATGTGATTGATATGGTTCGTGTGCTGGGGGAAAAGTGATGGAAGAAATTATAATAAGAATTGAAAATGCAGCGTTAAAGTTAGGAAAGTTTTCTATAAAGCCGGCAATTATAAATATTCCTAAAGGCTATATCGTGGGCATACAGGGAGATAACGGAGCAGGTAAATCAACAATGCTTCGTATGCTTCTTGGGATGTATGATAAAATGCAGGGAAATATTTACATAGATGGCATTGATGTGGTAAAGAACAGAACACAGATAAAAAATATAACAGGCATTGTTTCGCAGGAGAGAACATTTTTTATGGAAGAGGATGCATATGAAAATGAAAGGCTGTATGCACCATTTTATAAAAACTGGAACAGCGGTGAATATCGTAAAATGCTTAAAAATCTGAATATTAATTCAGGCAGAAGCTTAGGAAATCTGTCAACAGGAGAAATGCTTAAGTATCAGCTTGCATTTGCAGCAGCATACAGACCGCAGGTGTTATTACTGGATGAGCCGACTGCCAATCTTGACCCTGTATTCAGAGATGATTTTCTAAAGATATTACAGGAATTCATAGCTGAATATGATATGACTATTCTTATGGCAACACATCTTGATGAAGACATTTCCAAGATAGCTGATTATATTATGGATGTGGAAGAGGGGAGATATTCACTTAGGGAAGGTATATAGAATGATGCAGATATGTGTCATGTAGAATATGCAAAAAATGGCAAAAAGAAACTGTAAAAAATAAGCACAGAAAAGAGGGCGTATATGGATACAGACATAAGAATGCTGCTAAAAGCAGAACGGGAAAACTGGAAAAAGCGTATGGTAAAAGAAACAAAAGGGACATATATAGCTATTTATCTTGGCTTGATTTTTAGTGTATTTATGTCAGCTATGTTTGGTTTTAAGTATGATTATTCATCAGACGATAAGAGGGTTATTATTTCGTTGACAGTATTTATATTTGTTGTATATCAGGGCGTGACTGCATATGTGTCATATGTGAGAGAAAACGGAAGGAGCGTTAATATATTTGAAAAATACAGGTACATCCCTGTGGATGTATCAGTGTTAAGGTGTGTAAAGCTTATATTAACAGCACGTATAGTAGCACCTTTCGTTATAACAGGACAGATGGCAGCTATATTTGTAAGAGTAATAGACCCGGATAATCAGGGCGGAGGCTTTTTGGATATTAGCGTATGTATGCCTTTGATTATAGGCTGCCTGTTTATATTAGAAAAGTTTATTGAATATAGAGTATTAAGCAGGAAGGCAGCATTGCAATAATTACATGCAATAATTAAAATAACTTAAAAACGTGCATTTTAACATTGGCTAAGTTAAAATGAAATAAATTAAGTTAAAAGATAAATAATAAAATTTTAGTATCGTCGGTCAGGTCATGGCTGGCGATATTTTTTTATCCCTTATTTCAATTTACGAACACTTTACACAGATTTCTCATACATACGGTATTACATTTTACATACCGTTGTTATTCTGTTAACTGTCAATGAGGTACAGGTAAAGTTGATAACGGATGGTACGTAACATCAGTTATGATTATTAGTCTTGTATCTTGTTGATAAGAAAACAAAACAATAATATGAAGAACAGACTGAAGTTGGGATTGAATAAATCGGACATAAGCAGTCAGAAGGAAAAGTGAGGATGATTATGAGAAAGTTTAATTGGAAAAAGAGTGTAGCTATTGCACTTAGTACAGTATGTATGGTAGGAGCATTAGTTGGTTGTGGAAGTAATAGTGCTTCTTCAGATAACGGAAATGATGGCGCAAAGGCAGAAAAGCTTAGCGGAAGCATAACAGCAGCAGGTTCTTCAGCACTTAAGCCACTTGTAGATGATGCAGCAGCTCTTTTTAATGAAAAATATCCAGATGTAAATATCACAATTGATGCAGGTGGATCTGGTGAAGGCCTTAAGCAGGTTTCAGAAGGAACAGTTAATATTGGTAACTCAGATGTAGAAGCAGCAGAAAAGCTTGATGCAACAAAGGCTTCAGCACTTGTAGACCATAAGGTATGTGTTGTAACTATGGCACCTATCGTAAACAAGGATGTAACAGCAGGCGGTGTTAAGAATCTTACAAAGGCACAGCTTACAGATATCTTCACAGGTAAGATTACTAACTGGAAGGAAGTTGGTGGTGCTGATGAAGCAATCGTACTTATAACACGTCCAGAGTCATCTGGTACAAGAGCAACATTTAAGAAGTATGCACTTGATGGTGCAAGTGAAGCATCTAATAAGTCTATGGAAACAGATGATTCAGGTGTCCTTTTACAGAATGTAAAGACAACAAAGGGCGCAATCGGATATGTAGCTTTATCTTACCTTGTAAGCAATCCTGGCGTTGATACAGTATCTATCGATGGTGTAGAGCCTACACTTGAAAATACATACGCTGGCAAGTATCCAGTATGGACATATGAGCATATGTATACAAAGGGAAATGCTGAAGAAGTATCACAGAAGTTCCTTGACTACATTATGTCAGATGAATATGGTAAGAAGATGGAATCTTTAGGATATGGCGTATCTTCTAAGATGACAGTGAAGGAACACTAATTATAACATTATTGTTCAAAGCAGATTTTGAATGGCTCTGAACAATAGTATATGACTTGTAAATCAATATATGTTAATGACTTGACAGTAATCAGATTATAAAGAGGCGGGCACAAAATAGATATGACTCCGGTAAGCAGATTAAGAAAGATAATATAAAAATAGTATCTTAACAATCTGAAAAGGATACATATATCATAAAGTGCCTGCCTATACATAATTTTTTATTAAGAAATTATATGAATTGCGTATCAATGCAGAAAATATCAGTAAGGGGCAAAATACATTTTAACCCTTACATCATCAATATTGCATAATGTAAAAATTTATATAAGTATGAGAATGGTCATTAGAATGGAGAATGTATGAACAGTAAGAGAAGTATGTTTACCAAGGAATACCTGTGGCGCAGCATAGTTACAATATGTGGTTTGTTCGTTATAGTTATTACATTGGGAATAGGAGGATTTCTTGTATACAAGGGGTCAGGAACATTTTTAAAGTTTCATCATTCCATCGGAGAATTCTTATTCTCAGCAGACTGGGCACCAGTTGATAGTATGGAAGGTGGAGGAAGCGTAGGTACGCTTATATTCATAGTTGGTTCACTTAGTACATGTGGTCTGGCGCTTGTTATCGCGACTCCATTTGCACTTGGCTCAGCTATATTTATGACAGAGATTGCACCTAAGTTTGGTGAGAAGTTCTATCGTCCGGTTATACAGATATTTGCAGGTATACCATCAGTAGTATACGGCTGGGTAGGACTTACAGTATTAGTTCCATGCATAAGAGATATATTCCACAGACAGGTGGGACACTCTATACTTGCGGCAGGACTTGTACTTGCAATAATGATATTTCCTACTATAACAAGTGTGTCAGCAGATGCCATAAGAGCAGTGCCTAAAGAGTATCGTATGGGCGCATATGGCATGGGTTCAACACGCTGGCAGACAATATATAAGATAGTGCTTCCAGCTTCAGCCTCAGGCATATTCTCAGGCATAATCCTTGGACTTGCAAGAGCATTTGGCGAGGCACTTGCTGTAGCTATGGTAATAGGCCAGACAACTGCTCTTCCTGAAAATATATTCTCTACAACTAAGTCACTTACAACCGAGATAACAGCCCAGATGGGAAATGCGATGGAAGGTGGAGAAACTAAGACGGCTCTCTGGACACTTGCACTTTTATTATTCCTTATATCACTGTTTTTCATATTCCTTATTCATATATTATCAAGTAAGAAGCCGGAAGGCTCACATGGCAAGGCTTCAACCAGCAGGAGTACAGTAGATAAAAGCACAGATAAGTTATCTGATAATAGCTTTAGCCAGACTATTAATGGTGTGGCAACAATGGCACCTAAGAATAATAACAAGCAGAACACAGTAGTCTACGAGCGGAATTAAAGGAGAGGAAGAAGCATATGAACAGAATTAGACGTGCGAAAGCACAGAATAAAGTAATGACAATCATATTCTACGCCATAGCAGTATTCTTTTTTGTCCTTTTAGCTGCATTTGCGGGATATGTTATTATCAAAGGTTTTATCGGGGCTGATATATCTATGTTCAGATTTTCACGCCGCGGAAGCATAGGAAACCAGTTATTTAACACTATATATCTTGTATTTTTATCATTGCTTATAACAGTTCCTATAGGCGCATTTGCAGGAATATATCTTGCTATGTATGCCAAGGGAGGCGCAGTGACAAAGTTTATAAGAATATGTATAGAAACTCTTTCATCACTTCCATCAATAGTTGTCGGACTGTTTGGTTATCTTATATTCCTCGTTATTATGGGAATGGATAAGAGCCTTATGGCAGGTGCGCTTTCAGTATCAATAATAACACTGCCACTTATAACAACTACGACAGAGGATGCCATAAAGGGTCTTCCAAAGGGTTACTTTGAGGCGGGCATGGGACTTGGTTCAACACGCTGGCAGGCAATATTTCACATATTACTTCCTGCCTGTCTTCCAAGAATAATGACAGGTGTCATACTTGCGGCAGGTCGTGGCTTTGGTGAGGCGGCAGTACTTCTGTATACAACAGGTTCAGGAACTAATATAAGATGGAGCAACTGGAATCTTGCTTCTTCAACATGTCCTCTCAATCCATTCCGTTCGGCAGAAACCCTGTCATTACAGATATGGGACTTACAGGTAAACGGACAGGACCAGAATCTTGCCAATCTTGCATCAGCAGTGCTTCTTATACTTGTGCTTGCATTCAGTATAGGTGCCAATGTGCTTAGTAACAGGATTAACAGGAAAAACGCTGGTGAGAAGGCATAGGGCAGCAGTGTATCAGTAAATGTAATATTTGCAGGAAAGCTGCGAAATACCGGCAGTTATATGCAATAACGGATAAGTAAAATTGGTAATAGATAATGTTGTTACACAATGTTAAGAATAGAAATGAGGAATATATATGGATAACAAAGTCAATGGTGCAGGAACAGTTACAGGCAGGGATGATAATAAGTTTGAGATAAAAAATCTTAATCTTCATTATGGTGATTTCCATGCATTAAAGAATATTAATATGAATATCAAGAAGAACCAGATTACAGCATTTATCGGACCATCTGGATGTGGCAAGTCAACATTTTTAAAGACACTTAACAGGATGAATGACCTTGTTGAAAATGTAAAAATCGATGGTGAAGTGTATCTTGACGGAAAAAATATATTTACAGATATGGATGATATTACATTAAGGCACAGGGTAGGAATGGTATTCCAGCAGCCTAATCCATTTCCTAAGAGTGTCTATGATAATATAGCCTACGGACCAAGACTGTTTGGTGTACGTAAGAAAGCAGACCTTGATATAATCGTGGAGAGAGCTTTAAAGCAGGCAGCCATATGGGATGAGGTAAAAGACAGGCTTAAAAAGTCAGCACTTGGACTGTCAGGTGGACAGCAGCAGAGATTATGTATAGCAAGAACTCTTGCAGTCGAGCCGGAGGTTATTCTTATGGATGAGCCTACAAGTGCGCTTGACCCTATATCAACATCAAGAATAGAGGACTTAGCTATCGAGCTTAAGAACCAGTACACAATAGTTATGGTAACACATAATATGCAGCAGGCGACAAGAATATCTGATAACACAGCATTTTTCCTGCTTGGAGAGATGATAGAGTATGGCAATACAGAGCAGTTATTCTCTATGCCAAAGAATAAGAAAACGGAAGATTATATTACAGGACGTTTTGGCTGATATATGATTATGGCAGGAATTATAACACAGATATTTCATAGATTTGTCACTTGTTATTCGTAAGGTATGGAAGTATAATGAGCGTGAACTTAAGAGTAAGGAAATATTCACTTAAGTTAATAAGCAAATGTATTATTTAACCTTAAAAGATTAAAGATACGCAGTCATATAAGAAGGGACAAAGGTATTAACATATGGGATATGTAAAGTTTGATATGCACTGCCATACAGCAGAGGGTTCAGTGGATGCGAAAATCAGTATTGATGATTATATTAATATATTAAGAAAAAAAGGCTTTGGTGGAATGTTAGTGACCGACCATGATTCGTATGGCGGCTATGAGGCATATGTTAACGCTGGGAAAAAGTATAATGACTTTGTTGTGCTAAGGGGAATTGAGTACGACAGTCTTGAGTTTGGACATTTTATAGTTATACTTCCATCGTATACGCCAAAGGAAGTGTATGAACTGCTTAGATACAAGGGACTTACTCTTGATAAGCTCATCTATATAGTTCATTGCAGTGATGGAATACTTGGTCCAGCACATCCTTATGGAGAGCCTTTTATGAGTTTTGCTTCCACGATGTACTGGAATCAGCCTAAACAGATAGCACACATGGTACATTTTGATTTCGTTGAAGGTTATAATGCCTGTGAAAGTAAGAAGAGCAACAGATATGCCAGAAAGTTTGCAAGCGACTGTAAGATTGCACTCACAGCAGGAAGTGATGCACATTGCAGCGAATGTGTCGGTCTGGGATACGCTTTGCTTCCTGATACAGTAAAGACTGTGGATGACCTGATTGTGTACTACAAGGAGGGTAATCATCCTAAGGTTGGTGGAACAAGATATGGAAGAACGACCAAGGATAAGATTGGTTCACTTAATAAGGTTCTTGTATATATGTTCTATATGTATAATAAGTTAGGTGCTATGATAAAGTATCCAAGGAGAGCCAAGGCTTTCCGTAATGCATTAAGGGCACTTAACAGAAGATTTATAATATTCAGGGACAGAACATAAGCTTTTTTCTGCTTTTATAAGTATAAGCATATATAAATGTAAGTATATATGCGGTTATATAAACATAACGCCTTCACTACTAAGAAATGTATTGTAGTGGAGGCTTTTTATGTATATAAATGTATTCTTTAATATGTTAGTTTGATGATTTATAACAACAAGAATTAATAAAAGTATATAAAAACAGTTAGAAATAAAAGCAGCGTGAAAAATTTTTTAACACGCAGAAATGAGGATTATTATGAGAAACAGATTTGACAGACAGTTAGTACAGCTCAATGACGAGCTTATAGAAATGGGTGGAATGATAGAAAAGGCTATATCTGATACAGTAAAGGCACTTGTCAATCAGGACACAGAACTAGCAAAGGTGGTTATCGATTATGATGAGGAGATAGACCATCAGGAAAGAGAGATAGAGCAGCTGTGCCTTAAGCTTTTATTACAGCAGCAGCCTGTAGCAAAAGATTTACGTCTTATATCATCTGCGCTTAAGATGATAACAGATATGGAGCGAATAGGCGACCACGCTGCTGATATATCAGAGATTACATTAGAGCTTTCCAGCCAGTCATATATCAAGAAGCTTGACCATATACAGCAGATGGCTAAAGAAACAATGTATATGCTTGTACAGAGTGTAGATGCATTTGTAAATAAGGATATGGATAAGGCAAATGAAGTTATAGCGCATGATGATATAGTAGATGAGCTTTTTGGCAAGGTAAAGAAGGAGCTTATAAACATGATACACGAGAATGCAGAGGTTGGTGAGCAGGCATCTGATCTTCTTATGGCTGCAAAGTATTTTGAGAGAATAGGCGATCACGCTACCAATATATCAGAATGGGTTATATTCTCAATAACAGGTGAACATCCAGACGATAAGTAATAAGTAAGTAATATCTAAGTAATAAATGAGTAAAATATTTTACACTGATTTTACATAAGGTTCAGATAACATTCATATAGGTGAATTACACTCCATAATGTAAGAAATGTAAGAGGTAAAAATATAATTTGTTAATTATAAGGAAACCTAAGGGATATTCATATGTATAAGACATATAAATATCAGACAAAAAATTATGGAGGAAGTATGGACATATTTGGTGTGTTATCGTTAATAGGCGGATTGGCAATATTCCTTTACGGAATGGATCTGCTTGGTGAAGGACTTACAGGAGCATCGGGTGGAAAGCTTGAAAAGATACTTGAAAAGCTGACCTCCAATCCTGTTAAGGCAGTACTTTTAGGAGCTGGTGTAACAGCAGTTATACAGTCATCCTCAGCAACAACGGTTATGGTTGTTGGTTTTGTTAATTCAGGCATTATGAAGCTTGAACAGGCAGTAGGTGTAATTATGGGTGCTAATATAGGTACCACTATTACATCATGGATATTAAGTCTTACTGGAATAGAGAGCAGCAACATATTTATAAGATTGTTAAAGCCTTCTTCATTCTCACCTATACTTGCAGTTATTGGTATAGTATTTTTAATGTTTTTAAAGAAGGACAGCCTTAAAAACCCAGGAAAGATTATGATAGGGTTTGCACTTCTTATGTATGGTATGGATGCCATGAGTTCATCTGTAGCACCACTTGCAGAAGTGCCACAGTTCTCTGCTATACTTACAACATTTTCCAATCCAATACTTGGTATGCTTGCAGGTATGGTATTTACAGCAGTTATCCAGAGTTCATCTGCATCGGTCGGAATACTTCAGGCGCTGTGTTCAACAGGAATATTAAGCTATGCAACAGCACTTCCTATCATTATGGGACAGAATATAGGTACATGTGTTACAGCTATGCTTTCAAGTATAGGAGCAACAAAGAACGGAAAGAGAGCAGCACTTATACATCTTTACTTTAATGTAATAGGTACGCTTACATTTATGATAATATTCTATGCTTTAAATGCAGTCATACATTTTTCATTCTTAAGCATGACAGCAGAAGAATTCGGAATAGCAGTTATACATACAACATTTAATATAATCACGACAGCATATCTTCTTCCATTAAGGAAGGTGTTAGAGAAGCTTGCATATGCTACAATTAAGATGGATGATGATGAGAAAAGACTTATTGACAGCAGAAGTGAAAATGAGTTCGCACTTCTGGATGACCGTTTCTTAGAGGTACCAAGTCTTGCGGTTGAACACTGCAAGGAGGTTATTAACAAGATGGCAGATATATCAAGGGAAGCCTTGTTTACATCTATGGGACTTATAAGTAATTACAATGAAGACCTCGTATTACGTGTACAGGAGCTTGAAAGCAGGGCTGACAGATATGAGGATGCGCTTGGAACATATATTATGAAGATAAGCACCAAAAATCTTAAAAAAGAAGATTCAGAAATGCTGAATGTTATGTTACATTGTATAGGGGACTTTGAAAGAATATCCGACCATGCATGTAATATATGCGATTCAGCAGGAGAGCTTAATGCAAAGGATATGAAGTTCTCACCTAAAGCTGAAACAGAGCTTAATATTCTTGGTTCAGCAGTAAGAGAGGCTGTGGATATATCTTTTGATTCATTTAAGAATAATGATAAAGCAGAGGCTGATAAGGTCGAGCCGCTCGAAGAGCTTATAGCAACGCTTGTGGTTGACTTAAAGGCAAGACATATACGAAGACTGCGTGAGGGAAAGTGTACTATTGAATTAGGCTTTGCACATTCAGATATTCTTAATAACCTTGAGAGAGTAGCAGCACATTGTTCTAATATAGCAGTGGATGTTATCCAGAAGGATGATGAGGAATTCGATGCACATGAGTATCTTGACAGAGTGAAGAATAAGGATAACCAGCAGTTTGTCAAGGAATATAAGGAGTATAAGGAAAAGTATAAGCTTCCAAAGACAAGAGCTTTCGGGCAGGATACTTAATCAGTTGTGCTGTGTGGATATATACTGGCAGATATCAGAAAAGGAGTAGATTATGGCATACATATATGTAGTTGAAGATGATAATAATATAAGTGAAATAGAAAGCTTTGCACTTAAAAATGCAGGACATACGGTTATTGAGTGTGCGTGTGGCAAGGACTTTCATAAGCTTATGAGAGAAAGAATTCCAGACCTTGTGCTTCTTGATATTATGCTTCCTGATGAGGATGGACTTGAGATATTAAAAAAGTTAAGACAGGTTCCAGAAACGAGAAGAGTGCCAGTTATTATGGTCACAGCAAAGACAACAGAGATAGATAAGGTTAAGGGCCTTGATATGGGCGCAGATGACTATATAACCAAGCCTTTTGGAATTATGGAGCTTATATCAAGAGTGAAGGCTGTACTTAGAAGAACAGGCGGAACTGATGAGGAGAAGCTTATCGGAATAGGACAGTTATTCATTGATGATGAAAAAAGAGTTGCATATGTCAGTGATAAGCCTGTAGAACTTACATATAAGGAATACGAGCTTCTTAAGTATCTTGCACTTAACAGAGGCATAGTTCTTACAAGAGATAATATTATGGACAGGATATGGAGTACTGACTATGAAGGTGAGTCAAGAACGCTGGATGTTCATATAAAGACTTTAAGACATAAGCTTGGCATAGCTGGAAATTATATAAAGACAGTAAGAAATGTCGGTTATTTTATGGATGATGAAGCGCATTAAGCGAATGATTTTTATTGGAATTTGATATATTGTATGTTTATCTGCCGTATAATTATATAAAAAATACGACAGATAATATGATAACATATTATAATTATAAAATGTGTCATAAATGGCATTATTAAAAAGGAAGTTATATATGAAAAAAAGAATTAATATACAGTATATGGTGCTGGCGTTCGTTACGATTGTGGCAGCAGTAGGTATATCGTCACTTGTGTTTTATAACATATTAAAGCAGGAAGTTCTTGGAGATATGCGCAACTATGTTGATATATTTATAGGCGCAGATGCATGGGGAATGGTAAGCGACCCGGATGACATTAACGAACAGAAAGTAATAGAAAGTTATGATGGTAATCTGCGAGTTACATTTATCAATAGTGAAGGCTATGCGGTTGTAGATAATCTCGTTGAAATATCAGATATGGAGAACCACAACGAGAGACCAGAGGTTGTGGAGGCCAGAAAAAATGGGCATGGAAGTGATATAAGAAAGTCAGAAACTTTGCAGAAAAACTCATTTTATTATGCAGTCGCCCTTGATAACGGATATGTTTTGAGAGTGTCGAGGGAAGTAAGCAGCATGACAAGTATTATGTTAAGTGCCCTTCCGGTTGTTATTCTTTTGTGTATTGTTCTTTTTATCATAAGTCTTGTAAGTTCACATTTTCTTACAAAGAGTATCGTAGAGCCGATAGAGTTCCTTGCAGACAATATGGATGCATCAGACTCAATTAAGGTGTATAAAGAACTTGTACCTTTTGTTAATACGATAAAAAGGCAGCATGAGGATATTATGAGAAATGCTAATATGAGGCAGGAGTTTACTGCAAATGTTTCTCATGAGTTAAAGACTCCACTGACTTCGATATCAGGTTATTCTGAGCTTATAGAGAGTGGAATGGCAAGCGGCGATGATGCCAAAAGATTTGCAGGAGAGATACATAAGAGTTCCCAGAGGCTTTTAACTCTTATAAATGACATAATCAGAATATCTGAGCTTGATGCGACTTCTTCCGATGAGACATTTGAGAGTGTCAATCTGTACGAGATAGCAAGGTCTACAGTCCAAATGTTAGAACTAAGCGCACAGAAGAATGGTGTTATAGTAAATGTTACTGGCAGGGACTTAAGCATAATGGCAGACAGACAGATGATAGACGAGCTTATTTATAATTTATGCGACAATGCCATAAGGTATAATAATCCTGGCGGCAAGGTTGATATATCTGTATATGAGCGCGTGGATGAAGGTAAGAAAGCAGTTGTTGTCGAGGTGGCTGATAATGGAATTGGAATATCAAAGGAGAACCAGCAGCGGATATTTGAGAGGTTCTACAGGGTTGATAAGAGCCGTTCTAAGCTTACAGGTGGAACTGGTCTGGGACTTGCGATAGTAAAGCATATAGTTGCAAAGCATGATAATGCGCATATTGAGCTTGAAAGCGAGCTTGGAGTGGGGACTACAATCAGGGTGGTGTTTGAGCAGTGAGAGGACTGGCTGGGGATGCCACTTGTAAATATAGTTAAATGTGATAAATAACAGTTGTGGTGACGAACGGACGACATAATATAAGCGGATGCCTATAGCGCATCTCACACGGTCTGCACTACAGGCATCCGCTTATATTATGTCTGATATTTTCAATATTTACATTCTTTATGTAAAGTGTATTGTTTATGGTGGAATGATTTTTTATCGGTATATGAGATTTATTGCAGGAGTGTGACATCCGTTAATCCAGTGGGAAGTATATTGAGTGAGAAGAATAGAAGGGGATTTCTCACTTAATTTTATGTGTTTTTTTGATTGATTTTAATGTAGACGTGTACAAGGATGTAGTAATGCAGTAAAGATGTGCATTTATGTTTATGATAAAAGAATGTATCTGTGACATATTCTTAGAAAGTAAAAATATTCTATTTCATCCACTTGATAAATGTAATACACCACATTGAGGAAATCATAGCGTTTTTAATATTGCCTCTGAACAGTAATTCTAATTCTTCCAATTCCCCACAAGTAAACATTGACTAATGAATATTAAAGTACTATTCTTTTATATGGACAATAATGCCGGTATACCGGAGGGTATTACAGTTACATAGTGCAGCATTTACGGGTATAGGAATATAAGCCTATAGGCAGAGCATATTCTGAACTTAAATGAAAGATATATATAGACAGTATGCAGGACTAATTATAAGCAGCCCATATTCTGCACTCGACAAGTAATCATAATATAAATATATGGAGAATGTACAGACATGAGCAAGAGAAAACTATTTGATATAGATAAGAGCAATCTTATGTTTCATAACAGGGCGCTGTTTGCGCTGCTGATACCCATAGTTGTTGAGCAGCTTCTCAACTCCTTTATGGGTATGGTTGATACGATGATGGTTAGTAACTTAGGAAGTCAGGCGATATCGGGAGTATCACTTGTCGACTCAGTGAATAACTTGATAGTCCAGCTCTTTTCAGCAATGGCAACAGGAGCAGCGATTATATGCTCACATTATATTGGTATGAGAAATAAGGATGGAGCTAATAAGGCTGCAAGACAGGTTGTACTTACTGTTATGGTGATATCACTTGCAATAACCATACTTGGGCTTATATTCAGAAGACCACTCCTTAGTCTTATATTTGGTCAGGTAGAGCCAGCGGTTATGGATAATGCGGTGGATTACTTCCTGTTTACAGCGCTCAGTTACCCATTTTTAGCACTGTTTTCAGCGGGTTCAGCGTTATTCAGGTCATGTGGTAATTCAAGATATCCTATGGTTGTATCAGTTATATCCAATGTTTTTAATGTAGCAGGAAATGCACTTCTTATGTTTGTGTTTAAGATGGGAGTATCAGGTGCAGCGATATCTACACTTATATCAAGAGTATTCTGTATGGTAGTTATATTTATAGCACTGTCAAAGCCTAAGCTTGATATAGTTGTCAATAACTATGCAGCGATAAGACCGGACTTCGGACTTATAAAGTCAATACTTGCAATAGGTGTGCCATCTGGTATAGAAAACAGTATGTTCCAGTTCGGAAAGCTTGCTATACAGTCAACAGTATCAACACTTGGAACAGCAGCCATAGCAGCACAGGCTATGACCAATATCCTTGAAAATGTTAATGGTATATTCGGTATCGGTGTAGGTATGTGTCTTATGACCGTGGTAGGACAGACACTCGGTGCAGGGCGTAAGGAGGAAGCAAAGTACTATGTGGTTAAGCTTGCAGGAATAGCAGAGCTTGGAATAATAGCTTCATGTCTGTTAGTATATCTGCTTGTTGAGCCTATTACAAAGCTTGGCGGAATGGAGCCTGAAAGTGCCCGTATGTGTATAGAGATGGTCGGCGCAATAACTATTGTAAAGCCGCTTGTGTGGGTATTCTCATTTGTTCCTGCATATGGTATGAGAGCTGCGGGCGATGTAAAGTTTTCAATGATGACTTCAATTATAACTATGTGGGGATGCAGAGTTGCATTAAGTATTGCATTGATAAGAGTTTTTGGAATGGGACCTATGGCTGTGTGGTATGGTATGTTTGCAGACTGGACAATAAGAGGAATAATATTTACAACAAGATTTTTAAGTGGTAAATGGATTAAAAAGGTTGTATAGATAATAAAGCCATATTCTGTATGTGTAGCGTTTTTTATTAGATAATTGTGTAAAAAATGCATTAACATATATACAGAATATGGCTTTTTATTTGCTTCTTTGTCAATGGATGACGTAAAAACTTTATTTTACAAGTCAGAAAACTTTAACATTATCTATAAAATTATATATCAGCAGTTATATTTTAATTAGAAATTTATAAATACACTAATTCATAAATATATTGCATAAGTAAGTTTATCCTAACTATCTGTATACAGACTTATATAAAAATAGAATATTTTTTTTATTAGAGGAAATCACAATGTTATATGCGTTTGCAGGGCATTAAAAATGAATATTTTATACATATTTAACAAAAATAGAAAACAAAACTTTATAATATTGACAAAAATGTAAAAAAGATGTATTTTCAAGCTACTTAAACAAAATACTTATATAAAAGTTATTGGCATATTCAGTGTTGGGAGTGAATATAATTAATAAGATAAGTTTACATTTGCTTAAGGTTTTTACAACTAAATGTTAATTGCATGTATTAGGCGCAAGGCAGATAGGAGGAAGTATGTTAAGATTAAGAAAGGCTGCGGCATTGGGACTAGCAGCACTTATGACAGTCGGTTCACTTAGCATTCCGTCTACGGCGGGAGCAGCGGGGCTGCCAACAACACAGGGACATGATAAGTATGTCAACAAGAATGTATTTGATGTTATATCAAGTGATACATTCGGTACAAAGGAACTTGAGAGCCCATTATTTGATAAGACAACAGGTTCAAACGATATTACAGATTTACAGGTTCCTACACTTGCATATGATGATACAAGTATAGGACTTGTATGGCAGAAGCCGGAAAAGTACGATAATGTAGCAGATTATAAGGTATACATAAACGGTGAGCCTGCTGGCACAGCAAGAGAGAATTACAAAGTAAACGCTGCATGGGCAGCAAAGTATATGGAATCATTCTATGATTACTATAATACACAGGGCAAGAGCGATGTTGAGATGGTTAATGTAGATATTCATGCATACAGAGCAACAGGACTTAAGCCTGACACAGAATACACATTTAAAGTTGTAGCTGTAGATGAGAGTGGCAAAGAAATCGGTACAGCTAAAGAAATAAAGCAGAGAACAACAAAGGCACCAGAGGTTGTTAATATCAAGGACTTCGGTGCAGTTGAAACAGAAGGATATACATCTTACAACGATGAGATTAATGCAGTTATAGAGAGCAACACTAAGGCTATTCAGGCAGCAATCAATGCTTGTCCAGAAGGTGGAAAGGTTGTTATACCTGAAAACACAGATGGAAAGGTTTTCGTAAGTGGCGCTGTATGGCTTAAGAGTGATATGACACTTGAAGTTGATGGTACATTATGGGCATCACCTAACAGTGACCACTTTGAGATAGGTTTCCTTATGTATCCATTCTACACAGATACAAGAGGATGGGGACTTGTCAATGCGATGACAGCAGATGAGTCTAATCCTATAAAGAACGTAAGAGTAACAGGAACTGGTACTCTTTATGGTAACGGCTGGAAATATGGTGCCGGTTCAACTATATATGAAGATGGTTACACATCTAATAAGGGTAAGAACACTCAGGCAGGTGACCCAACAGACACTGAGAACTGGGGTCTTCCAAGATATGTTGGAGGCGGTAACGTAAATGTATTCTATCAGGGTATCCAGTCAAAGGATTCAGCATATAAGTACCTTAAGAATACAGGTAACTATGATGAAGACAAGCTTACAGCGCTGTTTAGTGCCACAACAGCAGATGAAGCAAAAGAAGCGGCAACGGGAGTATCATCAGGTGACCTTAAGTTTGCATATGCAACACGTTCAAGTCTTCTTATTATGAGAAACTGTGAAAATGTTTATGTTGGTGATATCACTATTGAGAACCCATCTAACCATTCAGTTAATATTCTTGATTCAAGAAATATTGCAACAACTAATGTAAAGGTATTCTCATATGATGGTAACAACGGTGATGGTCTTGGATATGGCTGTTCACAGAATGTAGTCTGCTGGGGTAACTTCACAGATACAGGTGATGATAACTTAGGTTTTGGTGCTTCAGTTGGTATGGGCGCAAGAGATTCAGAAATCCAGACAAACTCAGAAGTATGGATGTTTGATAACTTCCTTCGTGAAGGTCATGGTGGTCTTGCAGCAGGAAGTCACACAGGTAATGGTATTCAGGATGTTCTTTTTGAAGATACAGTTATGAACCATATTGATATGGCATTCAGATTTAAGTCAGCACCTACTAATGGTGGTTTCGGTGCTAACATAACTATGCGCGACTGTGCAGTAGCTGATACTAATCAGGGCTGGGTATTTACAACAAGCTATGGTGATCCTAACTCAGCATCATCTACAGAATATGCTGAGATTGGTGAGTTCTATAACTTTGCATCATACAATGTTTCAGTATATGGTGCTAACCAGAATACAATACAGGTACTTGCAGATATTGACCCTGTAGGTAATACAAGCAAGCCGTTACATTCACACCACAATATGTATTTCCAGGATATTACATTTGGTAATGTAGGTTCTAATGGTTCTTATAAGAACAAGAATGGCTGGGAAACACTTATAGGCTGTGACAATTCAGTATTCTACAATGTAAAGACAGTATCATATAACAAGAAAGCAGAAAGTAAGAAGACTAACAAGGCATGGAATAATATCCAGTATTGTAATAACCTTGTATTCCAGGGAACTACATGGGATTCACTTAATGCATGCACAGATAATATGAAAGCTGCTATGAGTGGAATAACTGTAAAAGATAACACAGTAAAGGCTGAGAATTATAAGGAAACACCAGAAACACCAGATAAACCAGATGCAGGTGACACAGATAATAACAAGCCAGATGCAGGTACAGCAACAGAGTGGACATCAAGTGTTGATGACTGTACAGATTTCTTTAATGATGCAGTGGATGCAACTAAGGGAAAGACAGATGCTATTGAAGCAGTACCTAAGGTAGAAACAAAGAATACACCTCATAACATCGGTTATCTTTATGATAATGAACATAATAAGGGCAAGAATACACAGTATCCAGGCTACGAGCAGGGTTATGCTTATACTAACTGCGATATAGCAGGACTTACAAAGCTTGTATTACCAATCTGCAGACAGACAGACGCAGGAACACAGACAGTTTCAGTACGTCTTGATGCTAAGGATGGTAAAGAGATTGCCAAGACAACACTTAAGGGTGTTAAGAATGATGGTTATGTCGATTATGAGATGGATGTAACACTTCCAGAGGGAGTAGATACAACTAAGGCTCATAAGATATTTGTAGTATTTACATCAACAGGCAATACAGCTAATTATATTGCCAATGCAAGAGATCTTAAGGGTATTAAGACATCAACAGCAAAGGCAGCTGACAGCAGAGCAGCAGCTAAGGAATCAGTAGACCTTACAAATGGTCTTACAGAAGGAATAGAATATAACAAGGACAGCGCATATGCTACAGTTTCTACACTTGAAACAGCAGGTGTTAATGTACTTTCAGAGTTATCAACACCAGAACAGCCAGTAACTATAGATGGTGTTACATATACACAGTTTATACAGGCATCTACAGCAGCTGGTTCAGGTGTAAAGGTTCCAGACAATGGTACAGCAACATATGTATTCAAGGCAAAGACAGACTGCTCAGTTACATTACATAACAGAGCAACAAGTAAGGAATGGTGGTTTGTAGAGTCACCAGATGGAGCAAAAATAACAAATAGTGCAACAGGCTCAACAGTTGAAGCTATTATGACATTCAACTTAAAGGCAGGTAAGACATATTACTATTACTGTGCTGGTTCTAAGCCAATGGTATATGGTATATATCTTGATGCACCAGTAGCTAACGCAGATTCTTTACTTAAGGAAGAAACAGCAACAGGTGGTTCAGATAGTAGTGATACACAGACAGCTTCAGATAAGTCAGTTAAGCTTACATGGACAGCAGTTGACAATGATACTGAAGTATACTATGGAGTTGACACATATGTTGATGGTGTAAAGGTTGATATGGTTGACGGAATTAAAGATACATCAACAATTATTGACAGATTATCAGCAGGTGTTGAGTACACATTTAAGGTATATGTAAGTGAAAAGGCTGATAATGCTAACAGCTTAAATGCAGGCAACAACAAGACATATCTTGGTGAAGCAACATTTACAACAGAAGGAAGTAAGGATACAGCAGCTATTGCAGCTAAGGACACAGAAGTTAGTCTTGCAAGTGCTATATATACATGCGCACAGGCAACATGGACAGGAATTTCAAAGGATGATACAAGAATTCGTGGATATAAGATATATGCTAATGGCAATCTTGTTAAGACACTTTACAACTATCAGATAAATAAGTATGACACAGTAGATACTATAAGCAATCAGGTTGGTCGTCTTACACCGGGTATTGAAAATAAGGTTCAGATTGTTGCATTTACAGATGCAGGAGTAGAATACAAGTATCCAGAAGCAGCAGTTAAGACACTTGAAAACTATGATTACAAGGCTCCTGTATGGAGCAGCGATGCTGCAGTTACAGCTAAGGAAAATGAAGCCGGTGACATCGTTATAACATGGGATGCAGCAACAGATGATACAAAGGTTGGCGGATACCGTGTATACCTTGATGGTGTAGCTTATGGTTCTGATAAGTACTTTAATCCAGTTAATGGAGCAAAGACAACAGAAGAAACAACTTATACAATTAAGAAAGAAAATCTTCCAGAAGGCTTTAAGGCATCAGATGCCCACACAGTAACAATCCAGGCAGGAGATACATGGTGGAAGGCAGAAACTACTATGGGAGCTTTCGATAAGATGGCAGGCTTTAACTGGACTAACAAGGGTCTTAGCACAGCTGTTGAAAATTATAAGCCAGAGCCAGGCAAACCAGATACAAAGATTGATAACGATACAGTATCTGTTGATAAAGAAGAAGTAGAAAATGCTATACTTACAGATGATGATAAGAAAGCTCTTGAAGCTGGTCAGAATGTAGATATAAAGATTAGTGTAACAGATGCTTCTAATGAAGTATCATCAGATGCTAAGATAGCAATAGAAGCTGCACTTAAGGCAGCAGCAGACAAGGATGCATCTGTCAATGTTGGACAGTATCTTGATATATCTATTAAGAAGACAGTAGGTGAAGCTTCTTCTGATGTAACAGAAACAGCTAAGGCAATCAGCTTCACTGTTGATATACCAGAAACAATGAAGAATACTGATAAGAATGTATCAAGAACTTACTATATCATAAGAATGCATGACGGTAAGGCAGAAGTTATTCCATCAAGTGTTGAAAATGATAAGATAACATTTGCAACAGATAAGTTCTCAACATATGCACTTGCATATGCAGATGCTTCTGTAAAGTCAGATGATGGAACAAACACAAATCCAGATGACAGCAAGAAAGATGATGGAACAAATACAAATCCAGATGACAGCAAGAAGGATGATACAACAATCACAACACCAGATGACAGCAAGAAGGATGATACAACAATCACAACACCAGATGACGGTAAGAAAGATGATACAACAGTAACAACACCAGATAATGGCAATAATGCAGCCGGCGGTACATCTACAGGCAGCACAACAGACACAACAGCTACAACACCTAAGACAGGTGATACAAACGCTTCAATGTGGATGTTACTTGCAATTATGGGAATGGCAGGAATTGCATTTGTTACTGCAAAGAAGAGAGGTTTAGTAAGAAAGTAATAATGCTTACAGACTTAGAATACAAGTTATATAAATGAAAATAATATAATGAGTAGTTGAAGAAGCTATTCTTAAGACTTATAACCGCAGGGTGGAGACTTAGGAGTAGCTTCTTATCTTTTTGTGGTATATAATGAGCACAAGGAAAAGGTTTGAAAACAGGAGAAAAATAATATAAATAAAGAATTCATATTAAAGAGATTGGAGATAGAAAAATGAATAAAAAACGTGATTTATTGGCAGTTATAATATTGCTTTTAGGAAAATATGTTATTCCATATATGATTGCATTTTCTTTGAAATACATATTAAGGAAAGATATTAGCAGTTTTCAAGGTCAGATATTAGATTTAGCTATTGTTATAATTACATTTGTAGTTATAGTAATATTATATAAAGATAGAATTCTATGTAATATACGCGACATTTTTTCAAAGAGTTTTTTTAGAAATATATGGATATTATTATCAAGTACTTTAATTGTACTTCTTGCTAATATAACAATTTCCAGCTTGCTTATTAACTGGGGAATATCAAGTGATAATCAGGAAATTCTTGTTACAGAATTACATAATAATTATATAATTCAATTTTTGTCAGTGGTAATTTTAGCACCAGTTGTTGAAGAGGCAATTTGCAGAGGTGTAGTATTTAAGATTATTAGTAAAAAAAGTATAATATTGGGGTTTATTATATCTTCAGTTATATATGCTTTACTTCATATAGATTTTCAGCTTATAAGTGATGGAATATCTGTTCTTCCTCTGATTTTACCATATTTTATATTAGGAGTTGGCTTTGCGAGTGTTTATTATAGGACTAAAAATATATGTTATTCAGTTTTAATGCATATGATGATAAATTTATTGTTTTTGCTTATGGAATTTTATTAAAATTGCAGTTACTAGTTATACTTGAAATTATTATACTTTGAAGTATAATAATTATCCAAATCAGGATATACGTGCTATAATGTGCGTAAGCAATGAGCCGTGCCAGATAAAAGAATAAAAAAGCAACAGCTTTTCTGGACATGCATGGCGTAGCAAATAATACATGCTATAATGACACATAGCAATAACAAAGGAGGCTTGATGAATGATAAAAAAATACCCAAAATCATTACAACGCTGGCACTATGCGGCGGTCTGATAGTGGGCTTTAATACATTAAAAACGCCAGTATATGCCAATGATGATGCACAGACAATAATAACCAATGATGAAAATGGCATACCTGACAGTGTTTTGTACAATGCTCTGTTAGAAGAACTTGACCGCAACAATGATGGTGTGATCACTAAAGAGGAAGCCAGCAGGAAAGTATATGCATTTACAATAAAGGATGAAAATATCACAACTCTTAAAGGTATTGATAATATACCCAATATAATAGCTATGACATTAGCTAACGATAATATAACAGATATCAGTCCATTAGCTGGTCTAAAAAAAATAGAATCACTTAATATTGAGGGAAATAATATAAGCGATATAAGTGTTTTGAGTAATCTTTCAAAACTTAAGAAAATTAGTATTGATGATAATAATATAAGTGATATTTCACCACTTAAGGGACTTAGCATGCTTGACTGGATAACAATGCGCAACAATAATATAAGTGATATAAGCGCATTGGGCAGTCTTACAAGCTTAACACATGTTGACCTTGATGATAATAATGTGTGTGATATCAGTCCGCTTAAGAATATGAAGCAGCTTGTTATGATAAGACTTGCTAATAACAATGTAAGTGATATCAGTGCCCTTGAAGGCTTTACTAACTTAAAAGAGCTGCATCTTGAAAATAATCATGTTTCAGATATAAGTGCATTAAAGGACTCCTATGGAATGAATTGTTTAAGGCTGAATGATAATAATGTCAGCGATATCAGTGTTTTAGCACAGTATGATTCTTTATGGGAATTAAAGCTGCAGAATAATAATATAACCAACATAGACTCTTTAAAGCTGTTTTTTGATGGATGTAACACTGACTTCTATGATGAAGATTTCTTATATTATGATGCAGACAATGTATTACACGGAAGAGTACTTCTTTATGGTAACAAGATACCTGAAAGTTCATTCAGAAATGCAGCTTCCCGTTATATACTTAACTATCCGGTAACAAAAGATGGTAAATTAATAGGTGTGACATGGCTTGAAGCACAGCAGCCTGTAAAGGATGAAGATAACAGCTCAGGTGACAATAATAATGATAATAACAATACAACAAATACTGGAAAAGTTGTACAGCTTGATGATGGAAACTGGTATTATGTTGTAAATGGTGCTGTTGATTATAGTTATAATGGAGTAGCGAATAACGAATACGGCTGGTTCTATATAAGAAATGGAGTACTCGACTGGAGTTATACAGGCTTAGCAGACAGCGAATATGGCTGGTTCTATATAAGAAATGGAGTACTTGACTGGAGTTATACAGGCTTGACAGACAGCGAATATGGCTGGTTCTATGTAAAAAACGGAGCCCTTGACTGGGGTTATACAGGCGTAGCAGGTAACGAGTATGGCTGGTTCTATGTAAAAAACGGAGTGCTCGACTGGAGTTATACGGGCGTAGCAGGTAATGAATATGGCTGGTTCTATGTAAAGAATGGAGTACTCGACTGGAGTTACACAGGCGTGGCAGGTAATGAGTATGGCTGGTTCTATATAAAAAACGGAGTGTTAGACTGGAGCTATACGGGCGTAGCAAATAATGAGTACGGCTGGTTCTATATAAAGAACGGAGCATTAGACTGGAGTTATACAGGGCTTGCATATAATGTATATGGAACATGGTACATAGTAAATGGTGCAGTTGCATTTGATTATACAGGCAGTGTTAATAATGTAAATGTTGTCAACGGACAGGTAGTAGGACATGAACATAACTGGGTACATCGTGAAGATGTTTATGGTGAAAAGTTCATATCAAAAGATAATATGAAACGATATGATGACGGAACTTATATCATTGATGATGGATATGAGGCTGTATACGAGAGCCACATAATATGCGGTAATTGTAAGAAGGACTTTGGCTCTGGCGATGATGCAGTAGAGTTATGGGCAGAGCATGCGCTGATAAGCCCTCTTTATACAGGCTGTCAGAACTATTTCGTTGAAGAAATTCTTGTTGGAGAGAAATGTACAGCAGTTGTAACACCAGCACATGATGAATGTTCGGGTTGTGGAGTTGTAAAGGGCGAATAAATAAAGTTGTAAAAGGTAAATAAATAATATTTAACATTATAGGTGCTCTCAAGGCTTTAAAATAAAGGCTTTGAGGGCATTTTTGAATTTGAATATATGTCAAATACAGATTGAAACACATAAATTTTTATGATAAAATAAATCTAAATATTGAAATAAATACAGTGCGGCAGGGTAATGAGGCTGGCTTTTATGTCTGTGCAGGATAATGATGCCAGAGCATAATACCAGAACCTTATGATTAATGCTGCCTGACAAGGAGGATATAATGGAGCAGTATAAGCAGGAATTTATAGATTTCATGGTAGAGAGTGATGTATTAAAGTTTGGTGATTTCACATTAAAGAGTGGAAGAAAGTCACCATTTTTTATGAACGCTGGTGCTTATGTAACAGGTACACAGCTTATGCGTCTTGGTGAGTATTATGCTAAAGCTATTCACGAAACATATGGTGATGACTTCGATGTACTTTTCGGACCTGCATATAAGGGAATTCCAATCAGTGTAGTTACTGCTGTTGCTTATGCTAAGTTATACGGCAAAGAAGTACGTTACTGTTCAGACCGTAAGGAAGAGAAAGACCACGGCGCAGATAAGGGCGGTTTCCTTGGAAGCAAGCTAAAGGACGGCGACAGAGTTATTATGATAGAAGATGTTACTACATCTGGTAAGTCTATGGAGGAAACAGTTCCAAAGGTAAGAGGAGCTGCGGACGTTACTATCGTAGGTCTTATGGTATCCCTTAACCGTATGGAAGTAGGTCTTGGTGGTAAGATGAGCGCACTCGATGAGATTAAGGAAAGATATGGTTTTCCTACAAGCGCAATCGTTACTATGGAGGATGTTGTTGAACACCTTTATAATAAGGAATGTGAAGGCAAGGTTGTTATAGATGATACATTAAAGTCAGCTATAGATGCTTATTATGAGCAGTATGGTGTGAGAAATTAATATGCTTGCTATTGCATAAAATGTGAGAAAATGTTTTTGCCAAAGATAATGGCTGGAAGCGAAAATGTTTTGAACTATATTTTGAACTTAACATCATATGAATATTAGGAGGCAGCATGGAAGAAAAGTTATATAAAAAGATGAAGTCAGTAGGTGTATCTAATCTGGTATTTGGTATCGTAACTATAGCATTTGGAATAGGTGCAGGTGTTATGATGATTGTTAATGGCGCAAGACTTCTTGCACATAAGTCGGATGTGCTTTTTTAAATATGTTGATTAACTGCCTGGTATGGCATATATTTACAGTAGAGGAGAGAGTAAGAAATATTGTAAATTATGCTGTACCGGGCATATTGCGTTGTTGAGGCAGGGGTGGAATATAGAAATATTCAGAAAATAATATCTGGAATATGGATAATATTAGTATTGTAGTAGAGGGTATTTAATTATTAATAATTGATATTAATGTTGTAATAGAGCAGAATGATAGAGTAGAGTTAGTTAAAATAGAGGCTGATAAAAATAAGATTAAGCAGTATATGGATTACTTAAGACAAAAGAAGTAATTATCCATATTGTAGGGAACAGAATTCAAGATAATGGGAGAATAATAGAAAATTATAAAGACAGGCAAAGAAAGTATGAAATTTGAAAAAAATAAAAAAGCTCTAATGAAGCTTTTGTTTATTATATATATGTGTCTTCTTATATACGTTGTATTTTTTGCAGAAGCAATGGGGAGGACACCTCAGGGGGAGTATGTGTATAACCTTGTTCCTCTTAGGGAAATTAAGCGTTTTTGGAAGTATATTTTTGATAATGATACACTGGGCAGTATAGCAAGGCTTAATATATTTGGCAATATTATTGCCTTCGTGCCATTTGGAATATTTCTGCCATATTTATCAGAAGGAAAGCTTAAGTTTATATTAACATTTCTGTATTCGTTTGGATTATCGCTGACAATAGAGCTTGTGCAGCTTATAACCAGAGTGGGAAGCTGCGATGTGGATGATATAATACTTAATACGATTGGTGGAGTTATAGGATACATACTCTGGAGCATATACAGACATATTAAGAAAGGATAGAAGATTAAAGTGAAGTTATTTAATAAGTACAAGTTCTCGGATAAAAGACAGTCACTTGGTGGAATAATATCTACTATAATGGGGTTGTTAGCTTTGGCATCTTTAATATATGGAGTGTATATTTCGTTTAAGGCGCAGGGATATGCCGGACTTAAAGTAGGAAGTCTGGGACTTTTAAGTCTTTTTATATCGGTTATTGGAACAATTATCGGACTGTTAAGCTTCAAGGAGGACGATAAGTTTTATACATTGTCAAAGGTTGGTTCGATGCTTTGTGGAATACTTGCAGTATTTATGATAGCGGTATTTCTTATGGGATTATAATTAAGTATGCTGATATGGATTATATAGGTTTATAGGATTATAAATGATTTATTAAGGAGATGTGGTTGTGTTTGATGATAATGTATTAGAGCGTTATTCGCTTGCTATAGAAAGAATTGCAGAGATTAATAGTGAGTGTGAGATAAAGAATAATAAGCATAAAGATTATTTTAATAAAGTGTCAGCATTTATCCTGCTTATGGATAAGCTTAAAAATGATGTGGCAGATGATGCATTTAACAGTATGTCACTTGAGGAGCTTAGTGAGTATAACCACAGACTCTATGAAGATGTGGCAGACAGTGCATATGATACAAGCTATGCTAATCCACGCGTATGTACAAAGGCGTTCGGTGAGGATGCTGGAAAGCTTATGGCTATGGTTTATATGGAGCTTCGTGCACTTATCGTGTATATGTATGAGAAAAGATTATCAGATGCTACATCCGTTATTGAACTTTTTATAGAATTATATTGTATATTTGTCGATAATGAAGCTGATGCTGCCGGAAGAAATAATAATGCCCAATATACTGATAGTACAGTGTGTGGATGTGAGGCATCGGATATAATTCCGGATGAAGAGTACCGCCAGCTTGGTGAGGCTGTTTACTGGTATGTAAGCGATTACAGTGATGATTATATAGATTACAGGATAAGAGAGCTTCTTGACCCATCACTTGACTTTGCAACTAAGATTATTATGGAAAGTGACTTAAGTGATGTAAGATATCTTTATAAATATGGTGAGTATGTAACTGATAATGAGCTTAAGATGGCAAGACACCTTAATACATTAAGTGAAGAAGCTATACAGGATATGGCACGCACATTTACAGAAGGATACAGAATAGGCTTCGTGCTTGGCAATAAGCCGCTCGATAAGAAGAAAACAGTTAATATAAGATATTGCCTTGGTTTTGAAAGGCTTGTCAGGGCGGAGATAGAACAGTTTGAAAAGATGGGGCTTAAGCCTACTATATACAGGGCTGCGGTTAATACTATCAATAAGAAAATGCATATTAAGATAGGTTATTATGGTGCAAGTCCTAACAAGCAGATGGAGTTCGACCACAGATTTGATAATGCACTTTATCTTGACGGCGACTTTGTTGAAAGAAAGTTAGGCGCACTTAAGAGTGCTTACGAAAAGTACAGTGAGCTTGCAGCGGTTCACGGCGGCCCTGCTGTTATGGAGGTGTTCGGTGAAACACCATTTGAGCCGGAGGATACTATAGAATGTTGTCATCTTGATGATAAACAGCAGAAGCTTCTTGTTAAGTATAATAATGAGTCTGGAAGCATTATCAACAGTTATATTAAGGGCGAGGAGAGAAGCTTTACTATAATAGCTTATCCATCACCACAGATAGGTGATAAGTTCCCAGAGATATTTAATGAGATAGTTAAGATAAATACTCTGGATTATGAAAAGTATAAGGTTATCCAGCAGAATATTATAAATGTGCTTGATAAGGCAGAATATGTAGAGGTTCACGGACAGGGAGCCAACGAAACAGATATGAAGGTTTCTATTATGAAGGTTAATAATCCTGATAAGGAAACTGTATTTGAAAACTGTCTTGCAGATGTCAATATTCCGCTTGGCGAGGTATTCACTTCACCAGTTCTTAAGGGAACAGAGGGGGTGCTTAATGTAAGCAGTGTCTATCTTAATGATATTAAGTTTAATAATCTTAAGGTGTACTTTAAAGATGGTTTTGTTACAGATTATAGCTGTGATAACTTTGAAGATGGTATGAAGGGCAAGGCACTTTTTAAAGAAAATGTATTATATAACCATGACACTCTCCCTATTGGCGAATTTGCCATAGGAACAAACACAACAGCTTATGTTATGGCTAATAAGTATGACATCGTGTATCTTCTTCCTATACTTATAGTTGAGAAGATGGGGCCTCATTTTGCGATAGGTGATACCTGTTATTCAAGGTCAGAGGACGTGGCAGTGTATAATCCTGATGGCAAGGAGATAATATCAAGAGATAATGAGGTGTCATTATTAAGAAAGACAGAACCAGATAAGGCATATTTTAACTGCCATACAGATATAACTATCCCATATGAGGAAATAGGCGATATAACAGTTGTTGGTTATGACGGCGAGAGAACAGCTATTATAAAGAATGGACGTTTTGTGCTTGATGGAACTAAGGAGCTTAATGAACCTTTTGAAGAGTAAGAATTATATATTGACAATTTTTTATAATCTAATATAATACTAAAAGGTTAGTAATAAATATATTATAAATATCTATGGTGCAGAATATATAGATATGAGATATTTATTAATTGGTTATGGAAACAAAAGAGTTGTGTGTATTCAATGGAGATGGAAATATTTTATGTACAAAGTAAGTGAAGATATCAGTGTTGTTAGTGCGGGCGAGATGTTAGTTACGAAAGATATAGACTTAAAAGCGCTGGATCTGAATAGTGCAGATAGAAAAGCATATTTTGCTGTGAAACGTTTTTTTGATATATTCATTTCTTTGATAGGATTGATTTTCGTAGTTCCAGTAGCAGTAGTTGTAAAGTTGTGCTATGTAATATCGGGAGATATGAAGCCGGTTCTTTATAAGCAGAAAAGAATAGGTAAGAACGGAAAGCCAATATATATATATAAGTTCAGAAGTATGGTCAGTAATGCAGACAAGGTACTTGAGGAATTACTTGAAAAGGAAGAGTATAAAGAAGAATGGGAGCAAAATCAGAAGTTTGAGAATGACCCAAGAATTACAGGTATTGGTAATGTATTAAGAAAAACATCTCTGGATGAAATTCCACAGTTTATTAATGTATTAAAGGGCGATATGTCTATTATCGGACCAAGACCATTAGTTGAGGGTGAGCTTGATGCACATAATGGAAATCATAGCATATATGAAAGTGTCAGACCCGGAATAAGTGGCTGGTGGGGCGCTAATGGAAGAAGCGCAACTACATATGAAAGAAGACTTGAATTAGAATATTTTTACTGTAAGAATTGCAGCATAATATTAGATATCAAGTGTATATTATTGACAATTGTGGCAGTCTTTTTTAAGAAAGGCGCTAAGTAACAGGAATGGGTATGAACAAAGATATAAGCGTAATAATTGCAGCACATAAGAAGTATAAGATGCCAGAAGACGGAATGTATATTCCTATGCAGGTTGGTTCACAGGGAAAGCCAGATATAGGTTATATAAGAGATAATACAGGCGATAATATATCGGACAAGAATAAGAATTTCTGCGAACTTACAGGAATGTACTGGTTATGGAAGAATGATAATTCTAATGTAAAAGGGCTGGTGCATTACAGAAGATATTTCCTTGAAAAGAAATGCAAGGATAAATGGGAGGCGATAGCCTCAAAGGATTATATTGAGGGTATATTAAAAGACTACGATATAATTCTTCCAAAGATGAGAAATTATTATATAGAAACTAATTATAGTCAGTATATACATGCACATCATAAGATAGATTTAGATTTAACAAGAGAGATTATTGCAGAAAAGTATAGTGAGTATCTTGATGCTTATGATAAAAGCATGAAAATGACAAAAGGTCATCGTTTTAATATGATGATTATGAAGAAGAAGTATTTTGATGAATATTGTGAGTGGCTGTTTGACATATTATTTGAGCTTGAAAAAAGGCTTGATATTTCTGGATATTCAGATTATGATGCAAGAGTTTTTGGGTTTGTAAGTGAAAGACTTCTTGATGTGTGGGTTTTCACTAAAAATTATAAATATAAGGAATTGCCAGTGGGATTTATGGAAGATGAACATTGGGGAAGAAAGATTAACAATTTTTTAAAGAGAAAATTCTTAAAGAAACATAATTAAAAATAAGTTTTTAGTTATATATAAAATCCCTAAGTAGACGATGTTTCTATAAGGGGATTTTTTATTATAATGATATATTGCTTGGGGAAGTGTATTATCAGGGATGCGTATGTAAGCAGTTTTAATATGGACAGAAAGAGGCAGGTATGGGTATTAATGTTTTAGTCTTTGGAATGACGGATAATCCGGGTGGAATGGAAAGCTGTGTAATGAATTATTACCGCAACATAGATAAGAAAGAAGTCCACTTTGATTTTCTATGTAACTGGGAACATATGGTATATGCAGATGAAGTTATGGCTGATGGCTCACGTATATATACAATTCCTAAGAGAAGTGACGATTATAAGGCATATAAAGAAAAGATGGATGAATTCTTTGAAAAGCATGCTAAGGATTATGATGTGCTATGGTATAATACATGTACGCTTGCTAACATAGATTATCTTGTGTATGCTAAGAAGTATGGAATAAAGAAAAGAATAATACACTCGCATAATTCTGGTAATGAAACATCCAAGTTAAGAGGTATGCTTCATTATATTAATAAAATGAGATTAAGTATGTATGCGACTGATTATTGGAGCTGTTCTATGCCTGCATCAAAATATTTCTTTAGCAACAGGATTATTAATTCCACAAGACATCATATTATTAACAATGCAATACAGTTACAGCATTTTCAGTATGATGAAGAAAAAAGAAAAGAGCTGCGTGATAAATATAATCTTAATAATAAGAATGTTATAGGACATATAGGCAGGTTCCAGCCACAGAAAAATCAGGAGTTTCTTGTAGAAATATTTAGCAGATATCTAAAGCAAGATAACAATGCAATCCTTATGCTTATAGGACAAGGTGAGAATGAGGATAAGGTAAAACAGCGTATATCAGAACTTGGTATTAATGATAAAGTTATGCTTATGGGCGTTCGTCAGGATGTCAATGAACTGTTACAGGCAATGGATGTGTTTGTACTGCCATCTTTATTTGAGGGACTTGGTATGGTTCTTATTGAGGCTCAGGCGGCAGGACTGCCATGTGTGACATCTAAGGATGTTGTTCCTGATATTGTAAATGTTACTGGTAATGTAAGCTTTGTTCCGCTGAATAATAATGCAGACGAGTGGGCGCAGAAGATATATGATACTTTGCAGAAGACATATGAGAGGAATAAGAGTATTCCGATGTTAACAGAGGCGGGATATGATATAGCTAGAGAGGCAGATAGGTTTGCAGAGTATATAAGTGAATGAAATAACAGCTATTAGTTTTATATAAAATAAATGTAAGGGATACAAGGTGTAATGATTAATAAATATTATATAAATATACAGCTTGATGAAATAAATAATGCAGGCTCAAAGGCAGTAAATGATTGTAATCAGATATTAAAAAATAATGGAGTAAAACCATATACACTTAATATAAAAAAAAGTGGCAATAAGTACTTAAGCATTCTTAATAAAATGATAGAATTTGAAAAGATTAAAAAGATAGAGAAGAATAGTTTATTATTTGTTCCACATCCAATCTATATAAATAAAAAATACTATATTGATATATTAAAAAAGGCAAAAGAAAAGAGAAATCTTAAGCTTGTTTTCTTAATTCATGATTTGGATTCTTTAAGGAAAATGTTTCCGGAATCAGATAAAGAGTTTAAGCATATAGATGATACAATGTATGGGATAGCAGATTATGTCATAGCGCATAACAGCAGAATGAAGGATTATCTTATTGATAAGGGTGTCAGTCCTGATAAAATATATGAATTGGGAATATTTGACTATTTAACCGATTGTGAAACAGAAAGTAAAACAATAAAATATGCCAAAACATTAAATATAGCAGGTAATCTAGATACGGGTAAATGTAAATATATAAAAGAACTTAATAATCTGAAAAAAGATATACAGGTTAATCTGTATGGTCCTAATTATGATGAAAATGTGCTTAATTCAGAGTCAATACATTATAAGGGAAAGTTTCCATCAGATGAAATACCATATCTGTTAGATGAAGGCTTTGGACTTGTGTGGGATGGTGATGGAATTAATGGCTGTAGTGGTAATACAGGTGAATATCTAAGATATAATAATCCTCATAAGCTTTCTTTATATATGGTGTCTGGTCTTCCAGTTGTAATATGGAGCAAGGCAGCAGAGGCGGAATTCGTCATAAATAATAAGGTTGGAGTAGTTGTGGATGATATTAATGATTTCAACGATGTATTTGATAAGATAGACGAAAAAACTTATTACGAAATGGTTGAAAATACAAAAAAAATATCAGAGAAAATGAGAAATGGCAGGTATTTAGAGAAGGTTGTTAATGATATATTAACAACATTATAATACTGTAAAACATTGATATATAGTAATTGCTATATCATATATGAAGAAAGGACAAAATATGGGAGATAAGATAAAAAAAGGCGCATCCAGAAATGAGCTTATGGTTATTATATGCTTATGTATATATATATTCCTGTTAACATTTACAAATACAGCATGGTATACATTTAGTGAAGGCACTAAGGTTTATACTATATTTAAGCTGTTAAGATATGTGTCATATCTGTTGTTATTTATTGTTATTATGGCAGATATAATAAAGCATAATTACAGCAGGGAAACATTGTTTTATTTAATATGTCTTCTGGTATTTTCATTTATAGGAATGTTTACCGGAAAAGATAAGGCATTGTTCTTTTATATATTTCTGTTTGGTGCAGCATATAGTATGAGTATAAATAAGGTGGTTAAGTCAGCTTTTATTGTTCAGGCTGGACTTCTGCTTGTTACGGCAGTGTGTGCATTTGCAGGATTAGCAGATAACTCTATATTGGATTATGAGCGTTCAAGATATTCGCTGGGATTTAACTGGCCTAACCTTGCGCCTATATTACTTTTATTTGTTGCATTACAGTACATTTATATAAGAAAGAATAAAATAACTGTATGGGAATGTATAATAATTGAAGTTATCAATATCTTAATGTATAAGTTTACTAACACAAAGATGAGTTTCTTTATGTTAAGTGCATTGTTGGCAGTTGTTATAATATGCCAGTTATCAGCAACTATGAAAAAGCTTTTAAAGAAAGCATTAATATCATTTAAAAAGCTTGTTGTTATAATTCCGGCTATATGTGCATTTATCGCATGCTGGCTGCCATTATATAATCCGGAAAGCACTATATGGATAAAGCTTAATAGTGTACTTTCAGAACGTTTATGGCAGTGTAGAAATGCTATAACAAGATATGGCTTTACACTATTTGGAAGACATATAGACTTTGAAGTACATAATGTACTTAATGGTGGTGTATCCGACCAGACATATTTTATTGACTCAGGATATCTGCATATAGCTATGCAGTCGGGATTAGTTATATTTGTATTACTTGTGCTTTTGTATGTTATATGTATGTATAAGGCATATGCTAATAAGGATTATTATATGTTATGCATTATGATAGTTATATCTGTATTTTGTATAAATGATATTTACTTTATCAGTCCGTTTAACATATTTATATTATATGCGTTCTGTGATAATGACACCTTCAAAGAAATACCATTATTGCAGAAGTTATCAAAACCAGTAGGTGTGGTTTATGATTGTATAGGTAACATTAGTTCAAAGATGTCAAAGAAAGAACGTTAATATGAGTAAGCAGAAATCATTAAAATTAAACTTCATAATGAATGCAATACTTACAATGTCAAGCTTTCTGTTTCCGCTTATAACATTTCCGTATGTATCAAGAGTGTTACTTCCGGCAGGAACAGGAAGAGTTTCATTTGCGAATTCTGTTGTGACTTATTTTGTTATGATATCACAGCTTGGTATTCCGACATATGGTATAAGAGCGTGTGCGGTTGTAAGGGATAATCCGGTAAAGTTAAAGAAAACAGTATATGAGTTATTTATAATCAATGTGTTTATGAGTATTCTTGCATATGCAGTGTTTTTTATAGCTATGGCAAGTGTGCCAAGACTAAGGGCAGACAGAAATCTGTTTCTTATAACAAGTACACTCATATTCTTTAATACAATAGGTGTGGAATGGCTTTATAAGGCATTGGAGCAATATACATATATAACAGTCCGTTCAATTATATTTAAGTTTGTTGCGCTTATTGCAATGTTTGTGCTGGTACGTGATGCGGATGATTATGTAATATATGGCGGAATATCAATATTTGCAGCGTCAGCTTCTAATGTATTTAACTTCTTAAGATTAAGGAAAATCTTAGGAAAAAGAAAAGTGTCAGGACTTAATCTTAGAAGACATTTCAAGCCGGTATTTACATTTTTTATAATATCGTGTGCTACAACTATATATACCAATCTTGATAATGTTATGCTTGGTTTTATGAAGGATGATATTGAAGTCGGATATTATAATGCAGCAACGAAGATTAAAAATATTCTTGTAAGTATAGTCACATCATTAGGAACAGTGCTTATGCCAAGAGCTGCTTATTATATTGAGCAGGAAATGTGGGAGGAATTCTACAAGCTTTCCAAGAAGGCTATAAAGTTCGTTCTGATTGCAGCAACATCGATGATGATATATTTTATGATATATGCAAGGGAAGGCGTGCTTTTCCTGTCGGGAGATGCATTTGAAGGAGCAGTTATTCCTATGATGATAGTAATGCCTACATTATTGTTTATAGGACTTACCAATATTATGGGTATTCAGATGCTTATTCCAATGGGACTTGAAAATGCAGTTATGATATCAACATTTGCAGGTGCGATAGCTGACCTTATATTAAATGCCATACTTATACCATTCTTTGGTTCGGCAGGTGCAGCTATTGGAACGCTTGTTGCAGAATTTATTGTGTTTATAGTCCAGATGGTATATCTTAAGAATGATATAGCGTATCTGTATTCTAAACAGAATTATATAAAGATTATAGCTGCGTTGATTGTTGCAATGATTGGAGCTGTTGCTGTTAAAGTATTAATATCAGGAATATTTATAAAACTTGTTGTATCAGCAGTATTATTCTTTGGATTATATGTAATTATGCTTTATATAATGAGAGAAGAAGTTATTACGGAGAACGTGAATAGAATTCTATCGCGTTTTATAAAAAGTAAATAGATTTATAATCAGGATGCTAAGGTAAAAATTATAAAGCCAATGGATTAAAATGGAGGATTAAAATGTACGATTATTTAGTAGTAGGTTCAGGATTATATGGTGCAATATTTGCCCATGAAGCTAAGAAAGCAGGAAAGTCAGTGCTTGTGGTTGACAAAAGACCTAATATAGCAGGTAACATTTACACAGAAAAGCAGGAAGGTATCAATGTACATAAGTACGGCGCACATATATTCCATACTAATAACAAGAAGGTATGGGAGTATATTACACAGTTTGCTGAATTCAACAGATTTACAAACAGTCCTGTAGCTAATTATAAAGGTGAGCTTTACTCAATGCCTTTTAATATGTATACATTCAATAAGATGTGGGGCGTTGTAACTCCAGAAGAGGCAGCGGCTAAGATTGAGGAGCAGAAAAAAGAGATAACAGGCGAACCTAAAAATCTTGAAGAGCAGGCAGTATCACTTGTTGGACGTGATATATATGAAAAGCTTGTAAAGGGTTATACAGAAAAGCAGTGGGGAAGAGACTGCAAGGAACTTCCAGCATTTATTATTAAAAGACTTCCTGTAAGACTTACATTTGATAATAATTATTTCAATGCTTTATATCAGGGAATTCCAATGGGCGGATATACTAAGATGGTTGAAAATATCTTAGATGGTATTGAAGTAAGATTAAACACAGATTACCTTGAGCATAAGGAGGAGCTTGATGCACTTGCAGATAAGGTTGTATACACAGGTCCGATAGATGCTTACTTTGATTATAAGCTTGGAACACTTGAATACCGTTCAGTAAGGTTTGAAAATGAAACTCTTGATAAGCCAAACTTTCAGGGTAATGCGGCTGTCAATTATACTGACAGGGAAACACCTTGGACACGTATTATAGAGCATAAGTGGTTTGAGTTTGGCAAGGATGAAGAGGGCAACGACCTTCCAAAGACTATTATAAGCCGTGAGTATTCATCAGAATGGAAGCCGGGTGATGAACCTTATTATCCAGTAAATGATGAGAAGAATGGAAAGCTGTACGAAGAGTATAAGAAGTTGGCAGATGCAGAGGGTAAAGTTATATTCGGTGGAAGACTTGGAGAATATAAGTATTATGATATGGATGCTACTATTGCTTCTGTACTTGATAAGTGTGAGAGTATTTTTGGAAAGTAGTATAATAATTATATATGATGATACCAGTGGCACATGTTTAGCACGGACCGAAGCGGAGCGTAGACGTGGGAGTGCGTAGCACGGAACAATCCGTAGGTATCATAGGTGGGGGCTTTTGACCCCAACATCTAAGATAATATAAAATCAAAAATATAAAGAAAAGAATAAAGAGAAGGAAAACAAGTGGCTGATACAGATGTAAGTGTAATAATTCCAGCATACAATGCTTCCAGATATATAGGCAGGGCTGTGGAAAGTGTAAAAAAACAGACTGGATTATCATGGGAAATTATAATTGTTGAGAATGGTTCTACAGATGATACATATGATAAATGTCTGGAATATGCCAATGCAGATGACAGAATTAAAGTTATGCGGAGTAATAAAGGTGTGTCCAATGCACGTAATAAGGGGCTTGATAATGCATCAGGGAAATGGATATGTTTTCTTGATGCAGATGATTACCTTTATGATGGAGCGTTTCAGTATATATCTGGCATAAGTCAGGCATATAAAACAAAATGTGTATTTTTCGGACATAACAGTGGTGAGGGTAAAGTTGACAGGGAAACTCTTACATATAAAGATGAGGATAAGTATCTGGATTTCCGATGCAGTATGTTGAAAAATCCTACCCAGTATATGACTGTATGGGGAAAACTTTTAGACAGGGAAGTTATTAATAACAATAATATAAGATTTGATGCTAATCTTGTACTTGCAGAGGACAGTGATTTTCTGTTCAGATATATGCAGTGTGTAGATAGTGCTGTAGAGATAAGAACAGAATTATATCACTATTCCAGGGATAATGAGTCAACAGTAAGAAGTTATAATGCTGATACGACTAAGAATTATGTAAACTCTATCAATAACACATTAAAGTATGTGAAAAATGATGGAGAAGAGATAAGAAAGGCATATAATCAGTATATATTAATTCACCTCATTCTTATTCTTGTACATGATACTTATAATGTTAATAATCCTGCTACGGGAAAGCAGAAAAAACATAATATGAAAAAGCTTTTAAAAACAGATTGCTTCAGGCAGGCTATTGCAGAAACAAAGTTATCTGAATGTCGAGGCTTTCGTATGCTTCCAGTAATCTGTTTTAAGCTTCATATGGACTGGGCAGCGGTACTAATGGTTAAAGTGCGTATATATCAGAATTCAAAACACTGATAAGTTACCACGTATAAAATATCAGTTATATAAATGGAGTTATTGATGGCAGGCAGTAAAAGAATTATCCGACTTGACATTGCAAGAACATTTGCAATATTATGTGTTGTTTTATGTCACTGTTGTGATATGACATATTATTATAATGATACAATTAAGCTTAGTGAGCTTGGAATGGCATCACAAATCTTTATGATTGGTACCCAGACGATAGGAAGACTTGGCGTTCCGATATTTCTTATGATTTCAGGTGCGCTGCTTTTTAAGAAGATAATAAATAATGAAGGCGATATATTAAGATTTTATAAGAATAATCTGTTACCTTTATTTATTGTCAATGAAGTGTGGGTTATATTATATGAGCTGTTTAATGTGTTCGTGCTAAAGCAGACATTTGTTATAGATGATTTTATTAAGGAGCTGTTATTACTTAAGAATTCAATTATGTCCAATATGTGGTATATGCCTATGATATTAGGTGTATATATAGGAGTGCCTTTTGTGGCTGTAATAGTTAAGAAGTTTTCATTCAGGGCAGTTGCACCGGTTATGGGCGCAATATTTATATTTTCATATATTGTGCCTATGCTTAATGTAATATCCAAGATATATAATCTTAATCAGACATTTGGCTCAGATACATATATACCATATATGGGAGCAACATATGGATTGTATATGTTAATAGGATATTATATATATAATAACAGACATGTACGATTGAAAAATGGAGTGTTGGTCTTGATTTCTTTATGTAGTTATGCTATCACTTTATATGTTCAATTATATTCTTTGGGAAGCAGTTCTTATTATTTTTATAAGGTGTGGTACGATTTTCCATTTTTATTAATATGCTCATCCTGCATATTTGCATTATTTTGCAGGATTGATGATAATCGTATATGTGTAAAGCTGTCCAATGTATTTACATATATCAGCAGGATAAGTATGGGAATATTTTTTGTCCATGTCTTAATAATATCAATTAAAGTAAATTATATGGGACAGTTTAATGGAAGTCTGTCACTCGAAACAGTTATTATGACGGTAGTAACTACTATATTATCAATAATGATTATATGGTTGTTTGGCAGAAGCAGATTGCTTGCGAGGTATATGTTCCTTATAAAGTGAAAATATATATAATTGATGCCAGGATTATCGTTCAGGGGTGTGTAAAATCTTATGGATAGTCTTTGAATGATAATATTATATGATGAAATTGTCAAAATGTCAGAAAGATATTATGATATAAGACATTGACATCATTATGGATTACAAAAGATGAATTGCATATTGAAAGAATATATATTACACAGGGTAAATGCATATTATATGTATTGCAGGAGTTAATTGTGTATATTACAACAGATAATAAAATAAAAAATTGGGATAATAAAGGAGAATAAAGTGTTTAAGAAAAAAATGTTTTCGGCTGCACTTGCATGTGGCTTATGTGTGGCTTTAAGTATGCCGGCATATGGTGCAGAAGTAAGAGGCGATATAACCTCTGACATAGTCTATGATGGCCAGGACTGGGTATATGTTGAAAATGGTCAGGTTAATAATAGTTATACTGGTGTCAGACAGAATGATAATGGCTGGTGGAGAGTAGAAGCTGGAAAGGTTAACTTTGGTTACAATGGACTTGCTGAGAATGAGTATGGCTGGTGGGTAATCAAAGATGGCAATGTCGATTTCGATTGTAATGGCCTTATAGAAGATGAAAAAGGCTGGTTTTACATAAAAGATGGAATGGTTGACTGGAGTTATACAGGACTTGCCAGTAATGAAGCGGGCTGGTTCTATGTAAAGAATGGAACAATCGACTGGAATTATACAGGGCTTGCTGAAAATGAAGCGGGTTGGTTTTATGTAAAAGATGGTGTAATCGATTGGGATTATACAGGACTTGCTGAGAATGGAGCAGGCTGGTTTTATGTAAATGATGGCATAATCGACTGGAATTATACAGGACTTTATGAGAGTGAGTCAGTCTGGTTTTATATTAATTCAGGAATAATCGATTGGGGCTATTCAGGCGTAGCAGAAAATGAAAGCGGCTGGTGGAAATGTTCGGGTGGAACAATAGATTATAACTATACAGGACTTGTCGATAATGGTGATGAAGTGTGGATGATAAGTTCTGGTAAAGCAGACTTTGACTACAACGGCTATGTAAGCAATGCTAATGGCACATTTTATGTAGAAGCCGGTAAGGTTAATACTAACGCTAATGGTGTTATGTCAAAGGATGATGCACTTGTATATGTTAAAAACGGACAGGTAAGATATGATTATACTGGCATGGCAGAGTACAACGGACAGCGTGTATACATTAATAATGGTGTTGTCGACTATACATATACAGGACTTGCATCTGATGAAGCTGGAACATGGAAGATGAAGGACGGTATTGCGGATACTGAGTATAGTGGATATTATGATGTTAATGGACAGCGTGTATGTATACAGGATGGAAAGGTTGCATCAGATTATACAGATGTAACATATGATGGTGAAGCATGGGTATACGTTGAAAATGGTGTTGTAAGATATGACTATACAGGCATTAAGCCAAACAGCATAGGCTGGTGGAGAATAGAAGACGGAAAAGTTAACCTTGATTATAACGGCTTCGCTTCTAATGAAAATGGCAGATTTTATCTTCAGGATGGAAAAGTTAATTTTGATTATACAGATATCATACCTGATGGAGAAGACTGGGTATATGTTGAAAATGGACAGATAAGATATGATTACACTGGTATCAGACAGAATAGTAATGGCTGGTGGAAAATAGAGTCAGGTATCGTCAACTTTAAGTTTACAGGTATCGCTGCTAATGAAAGCGGAGAGTTCTTCATACGTGATGGACAGATAGACTGGAGTTATGCAGGCACAGTTAATCAGGATGATTATATGTATAGTGTAAAAGATGGTATAGTCGTATCTAAAGATAATATATCTGAGAAGATTATGGGGGTAGATATATCACACCATAATAACGATAATGGACAAGGCGAACTTGACTGGGCACAGGTTGCAGATGCAGGATATAAGTTTGCAATAATCAAAGTAGCAGGAAGGTCTATAGACGATGATGGAAACTTATATGAAGACCCTTGTTATGATGAAAATATAAGAGGCGCTCTTTCTAATGGCCTTCAGGTTGGCGTATATTTCTTTTCACAGTCTATGTCAGTAAGTGAGGCTGTTGAAGAGGCTAATTATATCTGTGATTTAATAGCTGGATATAATATCACTTATCCGGTTGTATATGACTGGGAAACAACTTCTGGATATAGAACAGAAGATATGAGAAAAGATAGCAAGCTTCGTACAGCTATGGCTATAGCATTCTGTGAAACTGTTAAGAACAGAGGATATGACCCTATGATATATATTAACAAGTATGATTATCTTAATTATGTAGATACAGATGAATTATCATCAAGATATGATATCTGGCTTGCGTGGTACTGGAATGCTTATTATGAAACAGGTGTTTTATGGGAAGATGGCGATGATGTTCCAGATATAGGATACAAGTACAGAATATGGCAGTATACAAGTACAGCCAGTGTTCCAGGTATAGCAGGCGGATGTGATGTTAATATTGCTTATGGAACGAGATAAAATATAAGAATTAACATTAATGAATGAGTCAGTACATAATATGTGTGCTGGCTCATTTGTTGTTTATATGAAATTAAAAAAATTCAAAATAAAGTATTGAAAATATTAATTTGATATGATATTCTATCACTATAGTATACTAATAAAAATAATATATAGATATTTATAGAAGTGTGCAGTGATTGAAATATATTTTTTATAAGAAATATATATTAATTAGGTGTTTAGCATATTTTATTAATTATACTATAAATAAGCAAATACAGAAAAATGCACAAAAATACTTTGCTTTTGTTTGTACCTCAGATACATTTTAATAGATTATGAAAATCTGTTTTTCTGACACGGACATAATTGTGCAATATTTTAAATTTGCTCATTTATAGAATTATATTTAATTATCTATAATCTCAACTGAATTCAGTTTCAAAAAAGATTTCCCAAGACAAAAAGTAATTCAATATGTGGTTTGTTTACAAAAGCATATTTGCAGAAAGGCGTTATATGAGTTATAGTACAAGAAAAAGGACTTCTGATGATATTATCGTCAAAGAATTCTGGAGAAATAATGAAAGATTTGCTGACCTTTTTAATGCGGTATTATTCAAGGGTAAATGTGTGATTAAGGCAGAAAATCTGCAGGAGATAGATACAGATGTATCGGGAACAATCAGAGTTCAGGAATATAAGGAAACATTAAAGAGAGCCAGAGATGTTGTCAAGAAATACTATAATGGTGTAGAATTTAATATATTAGGATTAGAGATGCAGGAAAAAGTTCATCTGGCTATGCCCTTAAGAACAATGGTATATGATGCGCTTGGATATATCAAGGAATATAATGAATTCAAGAGCAATAACACTAAGAATAGTATTAAGAAAAAGCGTAAAGCTTACACTGATGATAAAGATAAGGCGGATAATAAAACTAATACTGAATATAAGAGCAATAATAAAGCAGAAAGTTATAGAACCAGTGAAGACAGAGATAGTGGCGTACAGGAAGGAAGACTTGAAGGCAGACGCGAGGGCAGACTTGAAGGAAAGCGCGAAGGCATAATTGAGGGACAGCTCAAAGGTCAGGAAGAGGCGCGATTAGACAGCATAAAAACTATTATGAGAAAGCTGAACCAGACTGTTGATGAAGCTATGGATACACTTGACATAGAAGAAAAAGACAGGGCAAAGTATCGTGAGTTAATTAATTCTTAATTGATGGCAACATATTTACTAAAAAATATATAGTAACGGAGTACGAAAGGCCAGAAGTATACAGCTAATGAAGAACTTAAGACCTGTAGAATATCAAACAAAGAAAAAATATAGTATAATAAATACTTAGGCATATGTATGTGATTGCAATACACATACATATGCCTTTTTTGTTATAAAAAACTAGATATTGAGGTGCCAGGAACAACTCAGGTACAGAAGTATAAGGAAATATTAAAAAATTCAATTAAATTTTATAAATAGATTGACAATTTTATAAATAAAGAATAAACTTATATATGTATAATATATATATATATATATAGGTATATAAAGAGTATATCATATAATATTATAGTTTATGGAGAAATGCGTATGAAGAAGAAATTTATTATTCCACTGTCGGTTGCTGCTATGACATTGGTGTCAGTAACAGCAGTATCGGCAGCACAGGAACCAGCAGTTCAGCCTCAGTATGGGGTTGTGTCAGACTATGAGATGGTTGGGGCATCAGAGAGTGCTACATATGGTCAGTTTAAGTACTCTGTTAATTCTAAAAATGAAGCGATTATCGAAGGACTTTCTGATGAAGCAGCAGCCCAGTCAGATGTTCATCTTATTATTCCAGCTAAGATTAATGGGTATAATGTAACAGAAATAGAGAATTCAGCATTTAAGGATAATGTTAACATTAAGAGTGTTACATTTAGCGAAGGTCTTAAGAAAATTGGAGGAGCAGCATTTTCAGGATGTGTCAATCTTACTGGTACAGTAACTTTGCCATCAACTTTAACATCAATTAATTATGACTGGGGTAATAATGGCGGAGCATTCAGTGGAACATCTATCTCTAAAGTTGTATTTAAAGATGGAACAGATAAACTTACAGTCGACAGATATGCATTTTCTAGCTGTAAGTCATTAACAGAAGTTAGTTTACCATCAAATATTTCAAATGTAGGTCCATACACATTTGATGGTGACAGCAGCCTTGAAAAAGTTACATTTAAAGATGGCTCTTACGAATTAACTATCAGTGATAATGCATTTAGAAAAACAGCAGTAAAAAATGTTACATTTCCTAAAAATACTATCGAGATAGGAGCAGGAGCATTTGATAGTGTTGTTGAATTAACTAGCATAACACTTAATGAGGGGTTAAAAACTATAGGTTCAGGAGCATTTGAAGGTTGTAATAATCTTAGTGGTAAGTTAGTTATACCATCAACAGTTGAAACTATAGGTAGTTCTTATTATGAAGGAGCTTTTGAAAGAACATCAATTACTTCAGTGGAATTCAAGGATAGCAGCACAGGCACATTATTAAGCATATATGATAATACATTCAAGGATTGTAAGATGCTTGAGAGTGTATCTTTACCAAACAGAGTTAAGAATATAGCTTCCAGAGCCTTTGCTAATGATACTAACTTATCAAGTGTTGAATTCAAAGAGGTACCAGCTAATTTAACTATAGGTGACTCAGCATTCTATAACACAGCTATTAAGGAAGTAAAGCTGCCATCAAAGACAACATCATTAGGAAGCTATGCTTTTAAAGATTGTGCCAGTCTTGAAATGCTTGAGCTCAACGAAGGTCTTACAAGTATAGGACAAGGAGCTTTTTCTAATTGTACTTCTTTAGGTGGAGTAATTAATATTCCATCAACAGTAACTACAATAGGAACAAATTATGGAGATGGTGTATTTGATAATACAGATATATTTGGCGTTGTTATAGCGGACGGTAATGCTGGAATATCAATCGGATACAATGCATTTGGTGATTGTAAGAAGCTTGCATATGCAGACCTTTCTAACAGAGTAACAGGTATATATGGAAGAGCATTCCAGAATGACACAGCTTTACAGTGGGTTAAGATTAAGAAAGATAATTATGATGTAACCATGGCATCAGATGCATTCCTTAATGCAACAGCATTAGAAAAGATATCTATTCCTAAGAGAACTAAAATGAATGGCGATGTATTCAATGGTTGTACAGCTTTAAAGAATATATATTATTCAGGCTCAGAAAAGGATTATAGCAATTATGTAACTATAAGCTTTGATTACGGTAATAATAAAGAATACCAGAACGCAACTCTTACATACAACTATACAGCATACGACACATGGGCAGTACCAAAGGAACCAGATAAGTCTTTAAACGGACTTGCCCAGGATGAAAATGGTGTATGGAAGAATTATAAAGATGGTAAGGTTGATACAGAGTACACAGGTTTAGTAGATTATAATGGTACATGGATCTATGTTGAAGCAGGTGAAGTAAACTGGGGATATACAGGTCTTGTAGATTATAATGGAATGTGGTTCTACGTATCAGGTGGTGTAATAGACTGGAATTATGAAGGCATAGCTGATTATGCTGGCAACTGGTTCTATGTAACAGGAGGTATGATTAACTGGGATTATACAGGACTTACATGCTATTCGGGTGCATGGTTCTATGTATCAGGTGGTGTGTTAGACTGGAGTTATACAGGTCTTGCATACTATAACGGAATATGGTTCTATGTATCAGGCGGCATGGTAGACTGGAGCTATTCAGGTCTTGTATACTACAATGGAGCATGGTTTGCTGTATCAGGAGGAACAATCAACTGGTCAACAACACTCGTAGAATATAACGGAATGTGGTTCTACGTATCAGGCGGTATGGTAGACTGGGATTACACAGGAACATATGTGTTCTATGGTAATACATTTAATATCGTTGGCGGTGTTGTAGTGTGGTAGTTGCGAATTAATGTATTCTATAATCGCAGCATTTTAGCTATGATTACCAGAGCGTATTGATATTATGATAATATGATACCGGAGTTAAAAGGTCTAATCCCACATGAGTCTGCTCATAAGTGTCTGAAAGACCTTGGACCCACAGCATCATATATATAATGAAAATATAACTGGCATATGTATGTGATAATTACGCATACATATGTCAGTTTTGTTATAAACAATAACATAGAGTTTGTTTTGCTTTCTTTTCTTGTATGTGCTAATCTATTATTATATGGATTATGCGAAAGGAGTACGTTTCATATGAAAAAATTGTTGAAAAATACGATTGCGGCTGTGGCTGTTATACTTGGTATCGGCTTGGGACTGGGTATAGGACAGAAGAATTATGTGCAGGCAGCGCAGGATACTTATTCATTAAGTATGGCTGAAGATAATAAGTGGTATTATTATAAGAATGGAGTTGTAGATACGGGCTATACAGGACTTGCATACAATGATTATGGCTGGTTCTATGTAAAAGATGGAACAATAGACTGGGGCTATACAGGACTTGCATATAATGAAAACGGCTGGTTTTATGTAAACGGAGGAATATTAGACTGGAGTTATACAGGACTTGCATATAATGAAAATGGCTGGTTTTATGTAAACGGAGGAATATTAGACTGGAGTTATACAGGACTTGCAAGTAATGAAAACGGCTGGTTCTATATAAACGGAGGAATACTTGACTGGAGTTATACAGGACTTGCAAGCAATGATTATGGCTGGTTCTATGTAAGCGGAGGTATGCTTGACTGGGGCTACACAGGAATGGCTTATAATGATTATGGCTGGTGGTATGTGGTTGATGGTACACTTGACTATACATATACAGGCTTTGGAGTTAATGAATATGGTTCATGGCTGTATTGTGATGGACGTATCAGATTTGACTATACTGGTAATGCAAGAAGAGGAACAACTATATATGTAATAGAAGCAGGCCGTGTTACACAGACAATAGAAATGCAATTAAATCTTAGTACTGATAGTGAGTATTATAAGTATGAATATGCATATAAAACAGGTGATACTTCAGTATTGGAAACAGATAGTGAAAAGGCATTTTATGATGGTTTATCATCATATCTGGATGCAGCATATGCATACGCAACACCTTATGAGCAGGAGTTAGCTGTACATAATTATATGGTTCTTAATTCAGAGTATGATTATTATAATTATATAAATGGTACAATCCCATACGTATCACATACGGCAGAAGGAATATTTGTGAACAGGACAGCAGTGTGTGATGGATATTCAAGTGCATTTAAGTTATGTATGGATATATTAGGAATTCCTTGCGAGATTATCACGGGTGAAGGCGATGGCGTAGCACATGCATGGAATGCAGTTATGCTTGATGGAGAATGGTATATGGTTGATGTTACATGGGATGACCCTGTACCAGATAATCCGGGCGTTGTAAATTATGATTACTTTAATATCACTGATGAAAAGATGAGAAGAGACCATTCATATACAAGTGATATAAATGCTAATGGAACAAAGTATAATTATTACGCACAGCAGGAAAATTATTTCACTAATACAACAGATTATTATGAATACCTTAATAAAAAGCTGTCAGAGGCATTAGAGTCAGGCGTGGAAAATGCAACTGTTGTAATATATGTAGAAAGTCTGGATGAACCAATAGATAGGGAATTTATAGATGCTTATACGGATTATAGTAAGATAACAGCTAATTATCATTCAATAGGCTCAAGTAGCAGATATAGTTCTTATGTAATGATGATTGTATGGAGATTAAGCTAAGTGATTTACAGGTTAAAAATGCAGCATTGGAGAAACAACGGATGAGTAACAGATTAGTATTTCTTGATGACTTAAAAGGATTGTGTATATTATTAGTCGTTTTCTGTCATTTTGTTCTGCTGCCGGCAGATTCGGTGGCAGGCAATATAATTATGAGCATATGCTGGGTTGCTGTGCCATGCTTTATTATGACAACAGGATATCTTTTACATAAGAAAGAAACATTTGACTGGAAAAGATATTTCACAAGACTTGTAACTACATACATAGTGTTCGTAGTATGGAGATTAATATATATGTGTGTTCAAAGTAACATATATGGCGAAACACATACTGTAAGCGAATATATAAGAGCAACATTATTTGCGGCGGATATAAATGGTGTAGACTTCGGGGCGCTGTGGTATATGAAGGCATATATTGTAATCTATCTTATATATCCGGTTACATGGTTTCTGTTCAGACACGATGGCAGGAAGTTTGCACTTGGTATGCTTATAGTAAGCTTCATAGGAGATATAGGCGTTGGTGCAGTTAATATATTGTTATCATATTTTGGCAGCTTTGATATAAGTTCGGTGAGTACACTTGTTCCATATACGAATTGTGCTTTTATGCTTACATATTTTCTTATAGGTGCATTTATGCATGAATACAGGGACGATATTAAAAACAAGATTAACAGATATATTCCGGTTATTTTGTTTGTTGTGGGAGTGCTGCTTATTGTTCTTGAAAAGTATATAGAAACGAAAACAATGAGCTGGAATAACATATATCTTAATAATGGATATAAAAGAATATCGGTTATGCTTGCATCAATAGGGCTGTTTATGTGTTTTAATTATTACAGTTCTAATAAGGAAAATGTGTTTGGAAAATATGTAGGACAGTGTACAATGGGAGTATATTATATACATTATATTCTACTGATATTGTGTGTGAAATATATATATCCATATATCAATATAGAAAATTATTCACTGGCAGCTAATCTTATAAAAACTGTTGTAATGACTGCTGTGTGTATGGTGATAACTTGTATAGTAAGAAGAATTCCATTATTAAAGAAAATGGTTATTTAAATGCAGGTTTGTGTTTTTTGCTTTATTATTAAAAGTACTGGATATATAACATTTAAAGTATTATACTTATAGCGGTATTCTTAGTGGTTAAACACTTTGAAGATAAAGCAGCAAGGCATATTATGATTTAGGAAATTGTAAGAATTGCATAGCAATGTATCAATATGGGTATATCAGTTGGGAATATAATTCCTTTTAACTCTGATATAATTATACGCATTGTGAGAAAAAAAGGAGGAAATATGATAAGGGATAAGTTCTTAAAGAACAAAAGAATTAAGAAATTGCTTGCATCAATGGCTGTATTTGTCAGTGCGGTGTGTGTAAGTACAGCAGTGTCTGGTTTTACCACACAGGTTTATGCAGAGGCAACTATTGGTACTAACATTTCAGTAAAGACATCAGATAATAATTATATAAGATGGGCAACACCTGTTAAGGCATATCTTGTCAATATTGGTGATGGAAATCTTATGAGAGTACAGTCTGATGGTTCTAATGTTTATGTAGAATATTATAATTCAGAATTACAAGTTACGGATTATAAGCAGATTCCTACAGAACTTTCTGAGTTTGGTGGATTTTATGATGGTGCAGATGCTTATTATATAGTAAGCGGACAGAGTAATCCATCAGAGTCAGCAGATGTAGAATGTTTCAGAATAACTAGGTACGATAAGTCATGGAACAGAATTACATCTACTGGTTTATATAATTGCAACACAGTTGGACCATTTCATGCTGGAAGCCTAAGAATGACAGAATCAGATGGATATCTGTTCATAAGAACAAGCCATACTATGTATAAGTCATCAGATGGTTATAATCATCAGGCAAATGTAACGATACAGGTTGATGAGAAGAATATGAATATTACGGATTCATTTACTAAGATTATGAATTCTGCGTATGGTTATGTAAGCCATTCATTTAATCAGTTTATTAAAACAGATGGTAATCATCTTGTTGCTGTAGACCATGGCGATGCTTATCCAAGAAGTATAGCACTTATAGAGTATCCAACAGATTTTACTACTGGTCAGTTTATTTCCAATATGGACTATTGGGGAGATAATTGCAAGTGTACATCTTTACTTAATATAGCTGGTACTACAGGTGATAATACAACTAATGCATCAGTTGGTGGTTTTGAAGTGACAGACAGCGCATATATAGTTGCAGCTTCTTCTATAGACCAGGATAATAATGGTAAACTCAGAAATATATGCATACTTTCAAAGTCTAAAGCCGATGGAAATACTAAGATAAACTGGATTACAGATTATACAGGTGATGATTATTCAGCAACAACACCACATCTTGTTAAGATGGCTGATAACAGATACTTAGTTCTCTGGTGCAAGAGAAGCGATAGAGAGGGTACTGTATATTATACATTTGTAGATAATAATGGTAATCAGACTGATAAGATAAGAACTATGACGGGTAAGCTGTCACAGTGCGAGCCAGTTATGTATGGTGATATGGCTATATGGTATACAAGCGATGAGGATAGTGTAAGTTTTCATGGTATATTCAAGGATGGTTCAGCTTATGGAACAGAAAGAGGTCTGCTGCAGGAAGCTGATGGAACATGGAAGTACTATGTTAATGATGAAGTTGATTATGATTATACAGGACTTGCCAACAATGAATATGGCTGGTTTTACGTTAAAAATGGCGTATTAGACTGGAGCTACACAGGACTTGCCCAGAATGAGTATGGCTGGTTTTATGTTAACAATGGTGTATTAGACTGGAGCTATACAGGACTTGCCCAGAACGAATATGGCTGGTTCTATGTTAACAATGGTGTATTAGATTGGAGTTATACAGGGCTTGCAGAATATGCAGGAAACTGGTTTTATGTTTCAGGTGGCATATTAGACTGGGGTTATACAGGGCTTGCAGAATATGCAGGAAACTGGTTCTATGTTTCAGGTGGCATAGTTAACTGGAACTATACAGGACTTGCAGAGTATGCAGGAAACTGGTTCTATGTTTCAGGTGGTATAGTTGACTGGAGTTATACAGGAACTGCAAGTAATGAATACGGTACATTTTATATAAAGAAAGGTGTACTCGATTGGAGTTATACAGGACTTGTATATAGTAAAGATGGCACAGCTTATATAGTGAATGGCATTCTTGATAAGGACTATACAGGTGTAGTAGAGGATAGTGCAGGTGTTCTCTGGTATGTTGAAAATGGTATGGTTAATAAAGAATATAATGGTTATGTAAAGAGTGATGATGTTACATATAAAGTAATAAATGGTATTGCAGTTAAGCATAATCATTTATATACATCTGAAGTAACTAAAAAGGCAACATGTACTGAGGATGGTGAAAAGACATATACATGCTCAATATGTAATGATACTTACACAGAATCTATAGAAAAGACAGGTCATAAGTATGTAGATACAGTAGTTGAGCCAACAGATACAGAAAAAGGTTATACAGAGCACACATGCTCAGTATGTGGAGATACATACAGGGATAATTACACTGATGTAATAGTTCCGGAATATGAAGACGTAGATATTACAGAGGATAACTGGAAGGATTACTTATATGTATATGAATGTATAGTACCTGAATATGATGCTGATGGTATAGCTAATCTTACATATTACTGCAGATTAGCTGTAAAGCCAGAGATAATGGAAAAACTTAACCCAGGGGAATATACTACAATAACATATGACATTAATTGCTTTGTTAATAGGAATTCAACTATATCATATGATTTTTCATCAGGTGAGGAAGAGTATATTGTAGATGAAGGCTGGACTAAGAAGAGAAATTTATTGGGTTCAATAGAAAATGAAACAGGAAAAATCAATATTGGCGGTTCTAACTCTGATTATAGCTATATATATCATACATACAAGGATGTAGATGATAAGGCTATGTCAGGTGATATTACTATGAACACAGTAAATACCTATATCCTGGAAATGGCTAGTGTAACAGGAAAGTTATCAGTAAGAAGCAACTAATTATATTAAGTGGTTTATTACAATATAAGAAGTTACAGCTCAAGTTAAGAACGTATGATATTCATAATCTGCGTGAAAATATAATATAGTATAAAGATATATAATACAAATATTAAAAATACGTCAGAATGGTATAAAAGCTGATTTCTGGCGTATTTTTTGTTTACTTAATTGTTTATATATAATATACTATATCTAAAATTAGATTTACTTGTAACCGTGAACAGTATATATAATTATATTTGAACAAAATATGATAAAGTAATACACGCAATATTACAATCAGGTAAGATTATGTGTAATATTTGCCGATATAATATATGATAGGGCTTTAAATTTGTGAACCGCATAATATTATGATGTTGGGGTGAAAGCCACAACTATGAGCAGGTGTATGTGGGTGAATGACCTTGTGACCCTGGTATCATATATTGGGATACAAAAAGACAAGTATATATTAATCATAATACGAAAAGGAGGAAGTATATGGAAAGAAACTATTTCAAAAGAATAGCTTCGGCATTTTTAAGTGTAATGCTTGTGCTTACATCAGTAAGTATAGCACCGGCTGCACAGGTGTCTGATACAGTGCAGACACAGAGTGTATCAACCCGCAAATACGCTAACATAGTTGTATTTGTAGATTTTAAGGATACAACACATGAACACGAAAAAACTGAACTAGGGAAGTGTTATAAGGAAGACCCTAAAATCACAGAATATTTCGAGGGGGATGAGGAGCACCCAAGAGCGCTTAAGCAGTATGTTTCTAACATTTCTTATGGGCAGCTTAATGTCCAGAATATTATTCCACAGTATGACAGTGAGAATAATAAGATAGAACCATATGTGTTAAGCAATGACGTATCATATTATGGGGACAGGACTGTTGGAACTTCAGGACCAGCCCTCGGAGATACAAGAATGGTTAAGGAGATTTCTGAATTACTTGCTAAAGACAGCAGATTTCCTAAGGATGCAATAGTAGATTATGATGGTGATGGATGTGTTGATAATCTTATGATTGTAACAGCCTGTGAAAAGGGTAATTCTAATTCACAGATGTATGGACATAAGTCAACATATGCAGGAACAGATGAGATTAATTCCAAGAAAATAGGCAGTTATACGGTTATTCCAGAGGGTTTAGCATACTTCGGATTAAGTGAAACCGGCGTTGTCATACATGAATTTATGCATACGCTTGGATATCCAGACCTTTATGTTAATACTAATGTTTCTGGTGTTGTACCGGTAGGCCAGTGGGATATTATGGCGATGGAATGCAAGTTCATCCAGTATCCTCTGGCATATTTCAGGTCAGCTTATTCAGGCTGGTTTGATATACCGACAGTAACAGAGTCAAAGAAGAATTGTTCAATATATGCAGCTTCTTCTACAACATTTGATACAAGAAATAATCAGGCGGTTATATTAAGAACAGATTATTCATCTAATGAATTCTTTGTTGTTGAATACAGAAAACAGAAGGCTAAATATGATGTTGATTCTTATGATGATAAGTCATACGAGGGCAAGATATATGGTTCAGGACTTATCATATATAGAATAAACGCCTCTCTTATCGGTGGTAATATGTATGGTCCTCCATATAAGGCATATGTATTCAGGCCAGGTGATTCTATACTTAATGGCTATGAAAAGGCAGATTATACTAACTTAGATAAATCATTCTTATCAGCGGAAAGCGGCCGTACATCTTATGGAACACATGATAAGAATGCAGGTATAGCTGACAATGCTATTACATATTCAGATGGAACTAACAGCGGAATTGTTATAGAAAATGTAGGCAGTGCTTCTGGCGACACAATAACATTTGATATATCATTTGCAGATGACGGACAGGAAGGTCGCTGGATAACAGAAAGTACGGATACACTTGGACTTTCGCTTAGTGATATAGAAACATATACAGATAGTGAACAGAATAAATATTTTATAGCCAATATAGGTGATGGCTATGGTTATGCGACAAATGATACAGTATTATTTAAGTATAGTGATGGAGCATGGAGTAAGATTACAGACGGACCTAAGGCTGTTAATGATGGAAAGTCTATAGTTACTTACAATGGTGACGTGTATATTTCATATCTTGATACTAATTTTTATGCACGTGTAGATAAGTGGAATGGAAGTAGTTGGCAGAATATATATAAAGCCTCAGGTTATTCTGATAATGTATCACTTGTTGCAGGTTCTGAAGGCATATATTTTTCATATACAAGTCAGGATAACAGCAATATTTATGCATATAAGTATGATGGAAATACATTAAAGAATTTATCTGATAATATATTAGCAGGAGCAGTAAGTAGTATGCCGGCTAATGCTGCTATATCTGTAGATGCTGATGAAAATATATTTGTTGAATACAGAGATACAGCTAATAAGAGTAATATATATATTAAAAAATATAATCAAATTGATAACAGTTGGAATGCTGTATTAAATGGTTCAATACAGGCTAATGAGGTTGTATTAAGTAATAATAATGGAAAGCTTTATTTGTTTAAGAAAGGAACTGCTTTCGATACAGTAAAAGACAGTTATCTATACAGCCTTGACTATGCCAACTCTGCTAAAGAGTGGACTCAGGTAGGGACTAATAGTATAACAGACAAGGGTGTTAATAACGCAAGTCTGTGCTTTGATGGTGATAATGTATATGTAGGAACTACTGCAAGTGATAACATTACATTTGTAAGTGGACTTGTCGATGGCGAGTGGCAGCAGCTTGGAACTAATGTATCTATTCAGGATATTAGTGGTCTTAATATAAGCTACGGTAATTCTAAGATATATGCGACATATCTTGACAGTGACACTGGTAAAGCAGTTGTTCGTTCTTATGAAGTAAAATCTGCTGATAAGCCGGAGCAGCCGGTAGAGGTTCCTATAACAGAGGTACAGCTTGGCAGAGAAGCACTTGATATGTATGAAGGAGATACTTTCAAGCTTACAGCAACAGTTCTTCCAGTTAATACAACAGACAGCAAGGACATAAGCTGGAGCAGCAACAATGAAGCAGTTGCAACAGTATCTGAGGATGGAACAGTAACAGCAAAGAGCGTAGGAACAGCTGTAATTACAGCAACAAGCACAAATGGAAAGACAGCAAGCTGTACAGTGACAGTAGAAAAGAAGCTTATACCAATCACAGAGGTAAGTCTTAGTGAGAGCGCAGTAGGAATAATAGAAGGAAACACACATAAGCTTACAGCAACAGTCCTTCCAGAGAACACAACAGACAGTAAGAGTGTAAGCTGGAGCAGTAACAATGAAGCAGTTGCAACAGTATCTGAGGATGGAACAATAACAGCCAAGAGTGCCGGAACAGCCGTAATCACAGCAACAAGCACAAACGGAAAGACCGCAGGCTGTACAGTAACAGTAAGCAAGAAAGAGATACCTATTGTAGATGTTGCACTTAACAGGACAAGCGCGACAATTACAGAAGGAGATATATTAAACTTAACAGCAACAGTACTTCCAGAGAATACAACAGAGTCTAAAAACATAGGCTGGAGTAGCAGCAACAACGATATAGCTACGGTTGACTCAACAGGAAAAGTAACAGCAAAGCAGGCTGGAACAGTTGTAATCACAGCAACAAGTTCAAACGGAAAGACCGCAAGCTGTACAATAACTGTAGAAAAGAAGGAAATACCTATCACAGAAGTTGTTCTTAATAAGACAAGTGCAGCTGTTGATGAGGGTGAAACAATAAAATTAATTGCTACTGTATATCCGGAAAATACAACTAATGGAAAGAGTATTAAATGGAACAGCAATAATAACACTGTAGTCACAGTTGACCTTATGGGAAATGTAACAGCCAAAAAAGCAGGAACAGCCATAATTACAGCAACAAGTGAAAATGGTGTCAGCGCAAGCTGTACAATAACAGTCAACAAGAGAGATACATATACAGGTTTAAGAGATGTTAATGGTGAGTTGACATATTTTAACAACGGCAATGTAGATACAACATACACAGGTCTTGTGGATTATGAAGATAGTACATATTATGTAAGAAATGGTGTTGTAGACATAACATACACAGGTTTTGCAGATTATGAGGATGACAGATATTATATAAGTGAAGGTGTTGTAGATACAGAATATACAGGTCTTGTTCAGGATGGCGATGACTGGTTATATGTTGAAAATGGCAAGGTTAATTCCGATTATACAGGACTTACTTATTACAATGATGTGTGGTTCTATATAACAAATGGAAAGATAAACTGGGGATATACAGGACTTGTATATTACAATGATATATGGTTCTATGTATCAGGCGGAATGATAGACTGGAATTATGCAGGACTTGTATATTACAACGATGTATGGTTTTATGTATCAGGCGGAATGATAGGCTGGGATTACACAGGTCTTGCATATTTTGCTGATACATGGTTCTATATCTCAAACGGAATGTTAGACTGGAATTATCTTGGACTTACATATTACAATGATATGTGGTTTGTTATTTCAGGAGGAACGATTAACTGGAGTTATATGGGACTTGTATATTATAATGATATATGGTTCTATGTATCAGGAGGTACAATTAACTGGGATTATGAAGGTCTTATATACTACAGGGATACATGGTTCTATGTATCTGGTGGCTGTGTCGACTGGACAACAGCAGTTATAGAGTATAAGGGAAATAAATTCTACATACAGGATGGCATGGTAGACTGGAACTTCTCAGGAACAATCGATTATAAAGGTTATACATACCACATTGTTGGCGGAATGGTAGTTTAAAGTATAATCTGTTAAGAAAAGAGGTATGATATGCACAGAAGAAAATTATTAAAAAAAGCATTGGCTGCATTTCTTGCAGTTAATCTTATAGTTACATCTTCATCAATGGCATTTGCCGGAAATAATGATAATAATAGTGCAGATGTGAATTATGAGAATGAAACAACCGATACAGGTTCACGTTATGTTGCAACAGGTTATAGGCAATTAGATGAAGAATATCAGATAATTCCAGATGTTCTCAGTAATGATAATTCTAGTATAGATGGAATGGACATTACAAAGGCAGCTACATATCCGGCTGCCTATAGAACAGAAAATCTTCCTGCTGTAAGAGACCAGGGAATATATGGTGTATGCTGGTCATTTTCAACAATATCATTAATAGAAACTAATCTTATAAAGAAAAATCTTGCTTCTAGTGATATTGATTTATCAGAATTACATCTTGTGAATTACACATATAACTGTGTTAATGACCCTTTGGGCGGACTTGAAGGCGATGTTAACAAGTTTGATACATCATATGGTTCTGTAATGCAGTATGGTGGCAATGTCGAGATGGCAGCTAACTCACTTCTTGACTGGGAAGGTGCTGTTAATGAGGATGTTGTTCCTTATACTATAGATTATATAAGACAGGTTGAAAATGAGCAGTTAAATGATTCACTTGCATATGGAAAAGATGTTGCACATGTACAGAATTTCTACAGAGTGAACATAACCAGCAGGGATGATGTCAAGAAAGCAGTTATGGATTATGGTGCTGTTTCAATATCATACTGGTCTGACCAGAGCAGTGACTGGAGTACAGATAATTACAATAGTTCTACTGCGGCGTACTATTGTCCAAATGCTTACACATCTAATCATGCCGTTACTATTGTAGGCTGGGATGATGATTATTCAGCAGATAATTTTGCAACAACACCAGATGGTAATGGTGCATGGATAGTAAGAAACAGTTGGGGCAGTTATTATGGTAAGGAAGGATATTTCTATCTTTCTTATTATGACAAGTCTATATATACAGTAGGTTATGCGCTTGAAGCAGAGCTTTCAAATAACTATGACAATAATTATCAGTATGATGGTGCAATGCTTTATGGATATATGGGATATGGTGGTTCTAATAAATATGCCAACATATTTGAAGCTAAAGCTAATCAGGATGGAAGTGAGAATATAAAGGCAGTTTCATTTATGACAGGACGTTCTACTAATCTTAATTATACAGTAAGTATATATACTAATCTTACAGATGAAACTAATCCTGAAAGTGGAACATTAGCAGCACAGAAAAGCGGAATAACAACATATGACGGAACATACACGGTTAATCTTGACAGTCCGGTAGAAATTAATGAAGGTAATAAGTTCTCAGTTGTTGTAGAAGTTAGGAATGCTTCAGGTAAAACATCATATTTGGCATATGAACGCAGTATGCAGTCAGGCAAGGTAGGATATTGGTGTACAGCTTCTGCTAAGGAAAATCAGAGTTTTGTAGCTAACCCATATGGATATTGGGAAGACTTTGGTAAGGCACGGTCATGCAATTTTATTATTAAAGCATTTACAGACAATGAAACACAGACACCAGTGGTTGAGGTTGAGAGTGTAAGCCTTAATAAGTCAGAAATGACATTAACAGAGGGCGAAAGTGAAACATTAGCTGCAACTGTTACACCTGAAAATGCAGAAAATAAGAGCATTATATGGAGTAGCAACAATGAAGCAGTAGCAACAGTAGATGCTAATGGAACAGTAATAGCAAAGAGAGCCGGAACAGCAGTAATCACAGCGACAAGCACAAACGGAAAGAGCGCAGGCTGTACAGTAACAGTAGAAAAGAAGCAGATACCAGTCACAGAAGTACGTCTTAGCGAAAGTACAGTTGGAATAGTAGAAGGAAGTACATATAAACTTACAGCGACAGTACTGCCAGAGAACACAACAGATAGTAAAAATGTAAGCTGGAGCAGTAATAATGAAGCAGTAGCAACAGTAGATGCTAATGGAAATGTAACAGCCAAGAGAGCCGGAACAGCTGTAATAACAGCAACAAGCACAAACGGAAAGACAGCAGGCTGTACAGTAACAGTAAGCAAAAAAGAGATACCAATTACAGAAGTACGTCTTAACAAGAGTACAGAAACGCTTACAGAAGGAGAAACAACAACACTTACAGCGACAGTGCTTCCAGAAAACACAACAGATAGTAAGAGTGTAAGCTGGAGAAGCAGTAACAGCGAAGTAGCAACAGTAGATGCTAACGGAACAGTAACAGCAAAGAGAGCTGGAACAGCTGTAATAACAGCAACAAGCACAAACGGAAAGACAGCAGGCTGTACAG